>Ga0187892_10000284_pt1 | contig 136140 bp, 122 predicted proteins | sample MA1701073metaG_FD_139345 | JGI IMG/M metagenome (GOLD analysis project Ga0187892, IMG submission 139345) | Bio-ooze microbial communities from a basaltic lava cave in the Kipuka Kanohina Cave System on the Island of Hawaii, USA - MA170107-3 metaG ... | reverse complement strand
GAGGAGCGGCCCGATATCGACGCGATCTACATGGGGGCTCTGCATGCGCTCGGCGAGCAGGGCGGCTGGCCGCTCACCATGTTCCTCACCTCTGACGCCGAGCCGTTCTGGGGCGGCACCTATTTCCCGAAGGAGGAACGCTTCGGCCGTCCGGCATTCGTCCGTATACTGAATGAAATCGCGCGGATCTATCGCGACGAGACGGACAAGGTCCGGCAGAACGCGGACGCGCTGAAGGAGCGGCTCGTGCCGCGCCGCGCCGGCACCGTCTCCGAACCGCCAGCGGAAGCGCGGCTCGCAGACCTTGCGCGCCGCCTCGTGCAAGCGGTCGATCCGGTCCATGGTGGAATCAGAGGCGCGCCGAAATTCCCGCAGCCGCAATTCTTCGCATTCTTGTGGCGTGCCTCGCTTCGCTACGGACTTCCGTTCCCGCGCGAAGCGGTCGACCTCACCCTCACCCACATCGCCCAAGGCGGCATCTATGACCATCTCGGCGGCGGCTTCGCGCGCTACAGCGTCGATGAGCGCTGGCTCGTGCCGCATTTCGAAAACATGCTCTACGACAACGCGCAGCTCGTCGGCGCAATGACCGAGGCCTGGCGCGAGACGAAGTCGCCGCTCTATGCCGCACGCATCGACGAGACGATTCAGTGGCTGCTCCGCGAAATGGTCGTCGAGGGCGGTGGATTTGCATCTTCGCTCGATGCCGACAGCGAAGGCGAGGAGGGCAAGTTCTATGTGTGGAGCCTTGCCGAGATCGAGGACGCGCTCGGCGCAGAGGATGCAAAGCTCTTCGCCGAAGTCTACGACGTGACGGCGGAAGGAAATTTCGAGGGCCACAACATCCTCAACCGGCTCGACGCCATCGAATTGCGCGACGCCAAGACCGAGACGCGTCTTGCGGCGATGCGTGAGAAATTGCTCGCGCGGCGCGCGGGGCGCGTGCGCCCGGGCTTCGACGACAAAGTGCTCGCAGACTGGAACGGGTTGATGATCGTGGCGCTCGCCAACGCGGCCGATGCCTTCGACCGCGCCGATTGGCTCGAAGCGGCCGAGCGCGCCTTCCAGTTTATCTGTATACGGATGATGACGGATGGACGGCTGTGGCATTCGTATCGGGCCGGCGAAGCGAAGGCGCCGGCGAGCGCCAACGATTACGCCAACATGATCGGTGCCGCGCTCGCGCTCGCCAACGTCACAGGCAAGAAGGAGTACATCGAGCGGGCGCGCGAATGGGCCGACGTGCTCGACCGCCATTACTGGGCGGCCGATCTCGGCGGCTACTATTTCGCCGCCGACGATACGTCGGACCTCATCGTGCGGCCGTTCGGCGGGCAGGACGACGCGACGCCGAACGCCAACGCCGTGATGGTGTCGAATCTGATGGCGCTCTATTTGTGGACCGGAGAGGAGCGATATCGCGAGCGCGCGGAAGCTGTCTTGCGCGGCTTTGCCCAAGCGATGAGCGAGAACGTGTTCGCCCATGCCGGGCTGCTCGCGGCGACGCTCGACGCTTACGCGCCGGCGCACATCGTGCTGATCGTGCCGGAAGGCGGCGATGCCCGGGCTTTGCGCCGCGCGCTTGCCGATGTTTCACTGCCGGGCGCGGTGGTGCAGGAGGTGAGGGAAGGCGAGGGGGGTCGCGATGGCGCGAGCGCCCTTCCGCAATCCTCACCCGCGCACGGCAAGACCGCGATCGACGGCAAGCCGACGGCCTATGTCTGCATCGGCCCGCAATGCTCCCTGCCAGTCAAAGAGCCCGCAGCGCTGGTTGAGACGATCAACGCCGCGCGCCGGACGGCTCTCGTCTAAAGCCAATCTCTCATTGGGGTGAAGGCAGTTGTGGCAGAGGGTAGCGCAGTTCCTGAATTTCGATTTCGTGGAAGCTAACTATTCCCTCTTGCGAATACTCAACTCTAAACGCGTGACTTAAGCCCTCCGGGCCAACCGCCCAAAACAGCGGAGGGCGACGAATCCGGAGCGCCTTGACTTTGCGGAATGCATTTTTCTCATTTTGCGCCGCATCAGCTTGTGTATCCGTCCCAAATCTCCTCATGAGTTCGAGTAGCTTCCCGATCTCCGCGGCGCTTTTCTTTACCTCACAGGCAACATGTTCGAGATCTGAATCAGCGGCCATATAAGTGGCCACGTCAAAGGCCCAGTTCCCTTTCGTTTGGGTACCTAACATCTCCTTTGGCCAATTAAGATCGAAATGTAGCCTTGCGAGAACCGCAACGGTAATTATTGGCTCTACCCATAATGTTATTGGCCTTGGTGTTTTTTTCTTGCGTCCGGACCAAAAGAATTGTTCGCCGGCGTAGCTACGCGGAGCTCTGTAGAGACCGCGCCCGTCGTACTTTAACAACCCGGCATCGATGCCACGGAGAAAATCGGTGGCATCGCGTTCGCTTATCTTGTCCCATTTTTGGATGAATCCATCACTGCTCAAAGACCGACTTCTGCAGAACGTTGGAAGAAAATCATTCAAGATCCGATCCATAAAAGCCTGTGACGGTGCTTTCATCTGCCTACTCCGGGCTATTTGCCAGGCTTCGCGCGCTCAAGTTTCGACTCTGTCGTCGCCCATCGCGCTGCCGACATAGTATGAGGCGTCGCGCAACGGAGCATACTAACGTAGCAGATCAAGCCCAGTCCTCCGGTACGTCATCCTGAGGTGGCCGCCGCAGGCGGCCCTCGAAGGATGGAACAGTGGACGCACTTTGGGAAGGTCATCCTTCGAGGCTCGCTCCGCTCTGCCTTCGCCGCCCCGTACCCTCCGTCATGCCCGGACTCGATCCGGGCATCCATGCCGTGACCCCTCAGCGCGTTGAAGCGCCAGTGGAATGGATTGCCGGGTCAAGCCCGGCAATGACGGGCAACATGGAACTCGAAGTCTGACCTCAAGGGGGAGCTGAAGAGGACGCAGCCCTTAAGTGTTCATCGAGTCGAAGAAGCCGGCGTTGTCCTTGGTCTGCTTCAGCTTGTCGAGCAGGAACTCGATCGCGTCTTGGGTGCCCATCGGGTTCAGGATGCGGCGGAGCACATACATCTTCTTGAGCTGATCCGGCGGGACCAACAGCTCCTCCTTGCGGGTGCCCGAGCGGGCAATGTCGATGGCCGGGAAGGTGCGCTTATCGGCCACTTTGCGATCGAGCACGATTTCCGAATTGCCGGTGCCCTTAAACTCCTCGAAGATCACCTCGTCCATGCGGCTGCCGGTATCGATCAGAGCGGTGGCGATGATGGTGAGCGAGCCGCCTTCCTCGATATTGCGCGCGGCTCCGAAGAAGCGCTTCGGCCGCTGCAGCGCGTTGGCGTCGACACCGCCGGTCAGCACCTTGCCGGACGACGGCACCACGGTGTTGTAGGCGCGGCCGAGCCGCGTGATGGAGTCGAGCAGGATCACCACGTCGCGCTTGTGCTCGACAAGGCGCTTCGCCTTCTCGATGACCATCTCGGCGACTTGCACATGGCGCGAGGCCGGCTCGTCGAAGGTGGATGAGATCACCTCGCCGTTCACCGAGCGCTGCATGTCGGTCACCTCCTCGGGCCGCTCGTCGATGAGGAGCACGATGAGGTAGCACTCGGGATGATTGGCGGTGACCGAGTGGGCGATGTTCTGGAGGATGATGGTCTTGCCGGTGCGCGGCTGCGCCACGATCAGACCGCGCTGGCCCTTGCCGAGCGGCGCCACGATGTCGATGACGCGTCCGGTCAAGTCCTTGCTGGTCGGTTTCTCGATCTCCATCTGCAGCCACTCGTCGGGATAGAGCGGCGTCAGATTGTCGAAATGGATCTTGTGGCGCTGCTTCTCGGGGTCCTCGAAATTGATGGTGTTGACCTTGAGCAGGGCGAAATAGCGCTCGCCCTCCTTCGGGCTCCTGATCTGTCCTTCGACCGTGTCGCCGGTGCGGAGACCGAAGCGCCTGATCTGCGAGGGCGAGACATAGATGTCATCGGGGCCGGCGAGATAATTCGAATCGGGCGAGCGCAGGAAGCCGAAGCCGTCCTGCAGCACTTCGACGACGCCGGTGCCCGTGATCTCGACGTCGCGGGCGGCGAGTTGTTTCAAAATTGCGAACATGAGCTCCTGCTTGCGCATGGCGCTCGCGTTCTCGACGGAAACCTCCTCGGCGAAGCTCAGAAGCTCCGTCGGCGATTTCGTCTTCAAGTCTTGCAGCTTCATTTCTTGCATGCGCTGCTACTCCAAAGGGGATGAATAAACGTTTTAAGTCCCGCGCTTGGGGGAGCGCGGTTTTGCGGGAGGGGGTAGGAAGTGCCTCGGCGGGAAGGCGAAGCTCGACGCCTGCTCCACTCCGGGTGACCCGATCTTTTGGGGAGAAGCGGGCCGCGACAGCGTCCCGAATTGGATGCGACTCATCTTATAGCAGACCAAAACGGCGGGCGGAATAGCTTTGGGCAGGCCCCTAGAAGGGTCGTACAACCGCGAGAATCACGATGAAGATCATGAGGATCGTCGGGATCTCGTTGGCGATGCGGTAGAAACGCTGGGACCGCGTGTTCCGATCAAGGGCAAAATCCCTCGTCCACATCGCGAGAAGGCCGTGATAGGCCGACAGCGCCAATACCAAGATCAGCTTGGCGTGAAACCAGCCGTCCCGCGCCCAGTCGATCGCGCCGGAAAAGACGAGCATCAGACCGAGCACCCAGCTCGCGACCATCGCCGGCGTAGCGATGTAGCGCAAGAGGCGCCGTTCCATCACCTTGAAGGTTTCGGATTGCTCCGATCCTGTCTTGCTCGTCGCGTGGTAGACGAAGAGCCGCGGCAGATAGAGCAGTCCCGCCATCCAGGCAATGATCGCGATGACGTGGAAGGCCTTGATGTAGGCGTAGAGCATCGCAGAAGCAAGGGGCCGATTAGGACGAGGCGGGTTTCTTCACCAGACTGACGAGCCGCGCGACGTGGTCGATCGGCGTCTCGGGAAGAATGCCATGGCCGAGATTGAAGATGAAGGGGCCCGCGGCGAGTGCCTCGAGAATCCTCTCCACGCGCCGGTCGAGCTCGGAACCGCCGGCGACGAGGAGGACCGGATCGAGATTGCCCTGCACCGGAACGAGGGTCTGTAGCCTGTCCCTGATCGAAGCGAGGGGCTGGCTCGTATCGCAGCCTATGGCATCGACGCCGGTCTCCTTGGCGTAGCGCTCGGCGAGCGCGCCTGCGCCGCGCGGGAACCCGATCACGGGCGTCCCCGGCACCTCGGCCTTGACCCGCTCGACAAGTCTCCTCGTCGGCGCGATGCACCAGCGTTGGAACGCATCCTCGGGAAGACTGCCGGCCCAGCTGTCGAAGATCTGAACGACGCGGGCACCCGCTCTCACTTGGTTCGCGAGATAATCGGACGAGCTTTCCACGAGAAGGTCGATCAAGCGCTGGAAAGCGCCCGGGTCGCGATAGGCAAGGAGCCGCGCCGCGGCCTGGTCCTTGCTGCCCGCGCCCTCGACCATATAGGTCGCGACAGTCCAGGGCGCGCCGCAGAAGCCGATGAGGGGCACCGACCCCGGCAGCTCAGCGACCACCCGTTCTATCGTCTCGTAGACCGGTGCTAGCGCATTTGCCGCGCTTCCACGGCCGAGGCTTGAAATGGCCTTCCCGTCAGTCACGGGCTCAAGCCTCGGGCCTTCTCCTTCAACGAATTCGACCTTCTGCCCGAGGGCATAGGGGATGATGAGGATGTCCGAGAAGACGATTGCCGCATCGAACGCGAAGCGCCGCAACGGCTGCAACGTCACTTCGGCTGCAAGCTCAGGTGTAAGGCAGAGATCGAGGAACGAAGCGACTTTGCCTCTCACCTCCCGGTATTCCGGGAGATAGCGCCCGGCCTGACGCATTAGCCAGATCGGAGGAGGAGAGGCAGGTTCCCCGCCAAGGGTCTTAAGCAGGGTTGATGCGGACGGTACGCGCAACATCGGTCCCAAAACAATAAAAGAGAGTCTCTAATAGGTTTCTACTGTTACAGTTATGACGTGGATAGCGGACATTCAGGTCTGTCACCAGGCTCTCTACAGGACTCCAGAAGCGGAGCCGAAGGCTCTCGATGGGTGAGTTCGGGTCGCTGTGGCCAACGCCTCGGCTGCAGCGGCCTTATGCCGCGCTTCTCCGGCGTTTCTCGACGTTAGCCGCTGGCTTGGCAAGGGTCTAACAGCTTGTGGGTATGAGCCCGGCAGGACTGGGGATGGAAGAGGGTATTGCCGCTCTGTCCGAAAAGTCCGTCACTTTCTCGACACAAGCGAATCTGTGAAGAACTTGCTCCCAATGTTCTCATGAGCATGGGAGAGAGGCGGGACCCCACCGGAGTTGCTCCCTTAACCCATCGCGGTTATCCAAGGGAGATTGCCATGGATATCCTGCGAACATTCCACCTGCATATGATCTCAGACTCGACCGGCGAGACGCTGATTACCATCGCCAAGGCCGTAAGGGTCCAATACGGGCAGGTGCGGGCGATCGAGCACCTGCACCCCCTGGTGCGAAGCCGCCGCGAACTCGAGCGCGTGGTTAGGGATGTCGAGGCCGCGCCCGGGATCGTGCTCTATACGCTGTTCAATCGCGAGCTTGCCGAAGAGCTCGAGGGCTCGTGCAAGAGGCTGAACGTGCCATGCGTGCCCGCGCTCAAGCCGATCCTGCAAGTGTTCGAATCCTATCTCGGGACGCCGTCCACCCCCACGGTCGGAGGTCAGCACGTGCTCGATGCCGACTATTTCCGGCGCATCGAGGCGCTCAACTTCACCATGCTCCATGACGACGGCCACCTGCCGCCAAACCTCAACGACGCCGACATCGTCCTGATCGGCATCAGCCGCACCTCGAAGACGCCGACATCGATCTATCTCGCCAATCGCGGCTTCAAGACGGCCAATGTGCCGCTCGTTCCGGGCGTGGCGCTGCCGTCTCAGCTCGAGGGCCCGACCAACGCCTTCGTCGTCGGTCTCGTCGCAAGCCCCGAGCGGATCGCGCAAGTGCGCCAGCACCGCGTGATCGAGCATGCCCATAACCACCTCGAGGATTATGTCGACCGCGAAACGATTGCCGCGGAAATCGCCCAGACCCGGGCGCTGTGCGCGCGCCATGGCTGGCCGATCATCGACGTCACGCGCCGCTCCATCGAAGAGACCGCCGCCGCCATCATCCGCCTCTATCACGACCGCGAAGCTCCGGCACTCGAGGCATGAGCAGTTTCCTGCAGGCAGGGCGCCCGCCCTTGATCCTCGCCTCGGCGAGCAAATCGAGGGCGCGGATCCTCGAAGCGGCGGGGCTCGCCTTCATCGTCGAGCCGCCCGGGCTCGACGAGGCCGCCATGCGCCAAGCCATCAGCGGCGAGGGGTCTCTCGCCCCTCACGACGTCGCCGAAGTCCTGGCAAGGGCCAAAGCCGAGGCGGTCAGCGATCTGGCCCGCAAGGCCTACGTGATCGGGGGCGATCAGGTCCTGGCGCTGGGCGAGACCGTCCTCACCAAGCCCGACAGCATGGAGGCCGCGCGCCGGCAGCTGCTCGATCTCAGCGGCAAGCGGCACACGCTTCACACCGCCGTCGCCGTCGCCACCAACGGCGAAACCGTTTGGGCGGAGACGACGGTGGCAACGCTCACCATGCGAAAGCTCTCGCCCGAGTTCATCGGCCGCTACCTCGCCGCCGCCGGCGAGGAGGTGCTGAGCTCGGTCGGGGCCTACCAGATCGAGTCCCTCGGCGTTCAGCTGTTCGAAGCGATCGAAGGCGACTTTTTCTCGATCCTCGGCCTGCCTCTCATTCCGCTCCTCGATACGCTTCGGCGCGAGGGCGCCATCGAAGGGTAGGGCCCATGCGACGCGCCTGTGTCATCGGCTGGCCGGTCGAGCATTCCCGCTCGCCGCTGATCCATCGCTACTGGCTCAAGCAGTACGGGATCGATGGTGCCTACGAGAAGGAAGCGGTCCGCCCCGAGGACCTGGCGCGGTTTCTCGGCTCGCTCGAGGACAATGGCTATGCGGGCGCCAACGTCACCCTTCCGCATAAGGAGGCCGCGTTGCAGATGGCGGCGGTCGCCGACGAAGCGGCACGCGCGATCGGAGCCGCCAACACGCTCTGGCTCGACGAGGCGGGGCGGCTCAACGCGGGCAACACCGACGCCTACGGCTTCGTGACCAATCTCGACGAAGAGGCGGCCGATTGGAATAAGGGGGACCGGCCGGCGATGGTGCTCGGCGCAGGCGGCGCGGCGCGGGCGATCCTGCACGGACTTCTGACCGAGGGGGCCACGCGCATTCTGCTTGCCAACCGGACGATGTTCCGCGCCGAGGCTTTGGCTAGCGCCTTCGGACCGGCAGTAGCCGTTGTCGATTGGCGCGACCGGGACCGCGCGCTTTCCGGCTGCGGCCTTCTCGTCAATGCGACAAGCCTCGGCATGACCGGCAAGGACCCTCTCGACCTCGATCTGAGCGCTCTGCCCGCGGATGCCGTGGTCGCCGACATCGTCTACAGCCCGCTCAAGACCGATCTTCTTGCCGCCGCGCGCGCCAGGGGGAATCGCACCGTCGATGGGCTGGGCATGCTGCTCCACCAGGCCGTCCCCGGCTTCGAGCGCTGGTTCGGGGTCCGCCCGGCGGTCACGCCCGCGCTCAGAGACCATGTCGCGGCGTCGCTCGGAGGGGGATGATGCTCGTCATCGGGCTCACCGGCGGCATCGGCATGGGGAAATCGGCTGCGGCCGAGCGGTTCGCCGAGCACGGCATCCCGGTGTTCAACGCCGACGCCTGCGTGCATGAGCTCTATGACGGGGCCGCGGTCGAACCGATAGAGGCCGCTTTTCCAGGCGTCACCAGGGAGGGACGCATCGACCGGAAATTGCTGTCAGAGAGGATCGCCGGATCGCCAGAGCGCTTGCTTCTGCTCGAGGGCATCGTTCATCCGTTGGTTGTCGCGGCCGAGCTCGATTTCCTGCGCGCACAGGAGGAGAAAGGCGCGCGTCTCGCCGTGCTGGAAATCCCCCTCCTGTTCGAGACCGGGGCCGATGCACGCGTCGACGTCACCGTGGCGGTGAGCGCGCCAGACGAGGTGCAACGCGCCCGCGTGCTCGCCCGCCCCGGCATGAGCGTCGACAAGCTCGAACATCTCTTGGCGCGCCAGCTTCCCGATGCCGAGAGGCAGGCGCGGGCCGACTTCGTTGTGGACAGCGGCACGAGCCTTGAGCGCACGCGAATCGAGATCGATAGACTGATCGAATCGCTTAAAAGCAAGGAGGGGCGCGTCATGGAGCGACTGCGCGCCCGCGACTAGCGAGAAGAGCTTGCGCGAGATCGTCCTCGACACCGAGACCACAGGGCTCGATCCGTTCGACGGCCACAGAGTCGTCGAGATCGGCTGCATCGAGCTCGTCAACTGCATCCCGACGGGCCGGGTCTGGCACTGCCACCTCAACCCGGAACGCGAGGTGCCCTATCAGGCCTTCGAAATCCACGGCCTCTCGACAGAGTTTCTGCGGGACAAGCCACGCTTTGCCGAGCTTGCCGACGACATGATCGCCTTCCTCGAGGGCGCGATGCTGGTCATGCACAACGCCACCTTCGATTTCGCCTTCCTCAATGCCGAGCTCGACCGGCTATCCCGACCCCTTCTGCGCTGGGACCGCGTGGTCGATACTTTGGCGCTGGCGCGAAGGAGGCATCCCGGGGCGCCGTGCAGCCTCGATGCGCTGTGCAAACGCTACGGCATCGATCTGTCGGAACGCGAGAAGCACAGTGCGCTGCTCGATTGCAGACTGCTCGCCACTGTCTATGCCGAGCTTGTCGGCGGCCATCAGGCGCGCCTCGAATTTGCCGTCAATGGCGCGCAGTCCATCATGCTGGGCACGGGCGCGGGACCCATCGCGCCGCGCCCGCGCCCTCTTGCTCCTCGACTGACCGCAGCGGAAATCGAGGCGCACCGCGCTTTCGTGGCGACGCTCGGCGCCGAAGCGCTCTGGCTGCGCTATTAGGGCGGCGTGAACTCATAAATGGCCCGGCACGGCAATGGCGTGGGCGGCTGCTCTGAAAAAATGTCACGCAACTGTCGATTTTGCAGCCTTTGGTTCGACGTCACAGTAGGCCGGGATTGATCCGGCTCCGAACCGAAGAGGAGAAACGACGATGCGCTTCATGGTGATAGTCAAGGCAACGAAGGACTCCGAAGCCGGCAATATGCCCTCGGAGGCGCTGCTCTCGGCCATGGCGAAGTTCAACGAGGAGATGGTGAAGGCAGGCGTGATGCTCGATGGCAACGGGTTGCAACCAAGTTCCAAGGGCGCTCGAGTGAAGTTCTCCGGCGACAAGCGCAGGGTGATAGACGGCCCATTCGCGGAGACCAAGGAATTGGTGGCGGGCTACTGGATCTTGCAATGTCAGTCGCTTGCGGAAGCGATCGAGTGGATCAAGCGCTGCCCCAACCCCCATAACGAGGATAGCGAAATCGAGATCAGGCAATTGTTCGAGCTGGACGACTTCAGCACGAGCGAGGCTGTCGAGCACCATCGCAGGCTGGGCGAACAGATAGCCGCGAAACGCCAGGGCACCAGTCGTCGTTATTAGGGACTGACTTGATTAGGGCATGACTTGGCCGAAGTGTGTGTGAGGCGAGTGGCTGAACTTGATGTTTTCCGCGGTAACCAATCTGAAAGAGTACGGGTAATGGCAAAGACTGAGCTGAAAATTGATGCCGCGAACGTGGCTTTGCGAGCGGCGGCAATCCTCGGGGTGATGTACGGGTTTGGCTTTCTTCTGATGCCGCACGAATTGTTTCAGTTGAGCGGTGATCCAGGTGTGCCGGCAAACCCAGGGTGGGTGCGCTGGGCCGGAGGCTTTGTTCTCGGTATTTCGATCGGCCCATGGCTCGCATCCGAGGGATGGGTCAAGGAGCAACCGTTCATAGCCGGTGTCGCGGCAGCCTTTACTCTGTCAGGCCTCGCGCTGCTCTATAGCGTTGCGAGCGGAGAATATGCTGGCGCGGCCTGGTTCATATGGATGCCAATCGTACTCCTAGCCGTGATCACTCCCGCACTGTGGTGGCTAGCAGTCAAGTAGCTGACACGCTTTGCGTCGATGCGGGTGAGAGTGTCTGCTTCTCGCCCTGCCGCGCGCCTCGGTGGCAGGACGACCTCGATTTGCTGGAGGTCGAAGCGCCGGCAGACGAGCCTTATAATAGGGCCATCGCTGATTCGCGGGTTCTGAGCCGCGGGGGGCAAAATGGTAATGGCGCAATTGCGGATTCGAAAATTAACGGCCGCAGAGAAAACCCTGGGCAACGCCACTATCATTGCTTTGATCGTTGTGGCTCTTTTTTGGGCGTACACACTCCGCCAGGTGTTTGATGAGCGTGACTACCTGGTTAGAACGATCGTTTTCGAGGCTTCCGGTGAGCCTGAGTTGGGGAAGGTTGCGGTTGCCTATGTGGTCCTCAATCGAAAGAAGAGCGGCAGATGGGGCGATAGTATCAAAGCTGTGGTGACATGTCCGGGCCAGTTCGAGCCATGGGACACCAGGCGGAAGCAGATAAAGGAACTTTCTGCAAATGATCTTCGCTATCAAAGTGCCGCATTAGTTGCGGATGCCGTTCTTAGGGGACAGACGCCCGATCCTACCGCAGGCGCAACTCATTTCCTCAACCCAATAATTGTTCGGGAGAGGCGCGGCGGATCTCTACCATCATGGGCAAGCGGAGCGGGCCGGCCGATCGGCAGGCATACCTTCTATTCCCCGGATCAGGCCGCGGCCCGGAGCGCAACAAGCGCAATTGGTACAAGACCCTCCGCTCAGGCATACGCCTTAAAGGAATTTGTGACTCACCCGACCAAATGAGTACACGCCCTACACGCCCTAGTTCTTGGCGCGGCTCTGAACGTCCCCTTGCGCCTGAGCGAGGTTCTGGGCGTAGAGTCTCGCGAAATCGATCGGATCGAGGATGAGCGGGGGAAAGCCCCCGTCGCGGATCGCATCTGAGAGCACGCGGCGCACGTAGGGGAACAGGATCGTCGGGCAGTCGACGAACAAGACGGGCTGCAACAGATGCTCTGGAACGGCGCGTAGGCGGAACAAGCCGCCATACAAGAGCTCGACGTTGTAGATGACGCCGAGGTCGCTGCTGGCATGGACATCGAGCTGTAGCGCGACCTCGTAGGTTTCCTCGCCGCGAGGGCCGGCATTCACGTTGACGCTGACCTTCAGCTGCGGGTTCTGGCCCGGCCCCTGCAGCGATTTCGGAGCGCTGGGGCTCTCGAAGGAGAGGTCCTTAACGTAAAGGGCGAGCATGGTGAGCTGGGGCTGAGTTGCCCCTTGTGGGCTTGGCGTTGTCGCCTGTGCGGCTTGTGGCGATCCCTGGGACGGCCCATCGCCATTCTTCTTTTTGGGCTGATCGCCCGTCGCCTTGCCCTTCGCCATCGGTCGCAATCCTCCACGCCCTGGCTAGCATGGGATTGAAGCGGGCCGCAATTCCGTGAAGCAACGTTCGGCCGGCACCGTCTTCCCCCTCGATCCTTGCGGCAAGGACCAAATAGGTGCAAAGGGGTTTAGTGTTGGCTTGAGGGCAGTGAATGGCTTAAGCTTCGGGACGCGGGCAAGGTTGAGACGGTCCTCGCCCGGGCCGAGGCTCCCGCTGGCAAATCTCTAGGCGCGCCCCGATATCCCACCTAGAGGGCTCGCCTTCGAGCGCGGGCATGATGCGGGTGTTGGCGAGATATGAGTGACGCTTTCGATATCTACACGCTTCTGTTCCTGGTGCTCGCGGTCGTCATTTTCATCCGGCTGCGCAATGTGCTGGGACGGCGCACCGGCAGTGAGCGGCCGCCTTACGATCCCTACGCTGCGCCCGACAACAAGCGGCCAGGCGCGCCTGAGGCCAATGAGCCTGTGGTGGCGCTGCCCCGCGGCCGCGCGTCACGTGCCCCGGTCGAGACGTCGGGGCCGTCAACGGAGGATATCGAGGCGCGGCTCGGACGCCACGCCCCCAAGGATAGCCCGCTCGGACAATCGCTTACCGGGCTGATACGCGCCGATCCCGCCTTCGATCCGAACCAATTCCTCGACGGCGCCAAGACCGCCTACGAGATGATCGTAATGGCCTTCGCCGAGGGCGACGAGGCGACGCTGAAGCAGCTCCTCGGCGCCGAGGTCTTCGAGGGCTTCCAACGCGCCATCCGCGAACGCGAGGGCCGCGGCGAGAAGATGGAGTCGAGTCTGGTCGGCATCGACAAGACCGATATCATCGAGGCGGAGGTCAAGAACCGCACCGCCTATGTCACGGTGAAGTTCGTGAGCGAGCTCGTCTCGGTCACCCGCGACGCCGGCGGCGAGGTGATCGAAGGCGACCCGAAGAAAGTGCGCGAAGTCACCGACATCTGGACCTTCGCGCGCGACATCGCCTCGCGCAATCCCAACTGGAAACTGGTCGCGACCGAAGCCGCCAATTAGCGCTTGGACGAGCTCCTACTATGACTCGTCATGGCCGGGCTTGTCCCGGCCATCCACGTCTTTAGATTTGCGGTTCCGACAATTCGTGGATGCCCGGACTCGAGCCTGCGCCCGGGCCGGCGGAGCCGGACCCGGGTGGCCGAGCATGACGAGTCACGTTTGATGTCTCAGACACCATTGCCGCTGGGCCTGGAACCGACGAGATTCGAGACGCTCCAAGGCTGGGCGGCCGACGATCACGCCGCCGCCTTCCGGGCGTTCCTCAGATCCTGCCACGCCGATCCCCAATTGCCGCACGCGGAGGAGGCCTTCGCGCTCGGGCCCGAGGTCAGCGCTGGCGTCGCGCGCGCTTTCTTCGAAGACCGGTTCGCGCCGCATGTCGTCGCGGAACCCTCCACGCCCGGTTTCGTCACCGGCTATTACGAGCCGGAGATCGACGGCTCATACGTCCGCGGGGGACCGTTCCAGGTGCCTGTCTATCGCCGCCCCGGCGATCTCATCACGCTTGCGCCCGATGCCGAGCGCGCCCGCTTCAACGACCGGATCACCGGCATGCGGCAGACACGAGAGGGTCTGGTGCCCTATTGCACGCGCGCGGAAATCTGGAACGGCGCGCTCGCAGGGCGCGGGCTCGAGCTGCTTTATCTTACAGACGACGTCGAGCTGTTCTACATGCAGGTGCAGGGATCGGGCCTGGTCCGTCTCAGAGAGGGCGGCACGGTCAGGCTCCATTATGACGGCAAGAATGGGCATCCTTACTCCTCGATCGGCAGGCTCCTTGTCGAGCGCGGAGAAATCGCCATCGACGCCATGTCGATGGCGGCGGTGAAGGCTTGGCTCCGCGCCGATCCGGTCCGCGGGCGTGCGCTCATGGAGGAGAACCTGTCCTATGTCTTCTTCCGAGCACTCGATCCGGAAGAGGAGAGGGACGGCCCGCGCGGTGCGCAAGACGTGGCGCTCACGCCCGGGCGCAGCCTTGCCGTCGACACGGCCTATCACCGGCTCGGGCTGCCGGTCTTCGTCACCGCAGAAGCGCTGATGACCGAAAAAGGGCAGCCGTTCCGCCGACTGATGATCGCGCAGGACGTGGGTTCCGCGATCAGGGGGCCTGAGCGCGGCGACATCTTCTGGGGCACGGGAGAGGCAGCCGGCGCCATCGCAGGGATCACGCGCCACGCGGCGCGATTTCACGTCTTGCTGCCGAAGTAGCTTCCGGCCGTCCATCCGGAATCCAGTAACTCCTGTGGTGTATGAACTACGGGCGCTGAGGTTACTGGGTTCCCGCTTTCGCGGGAATGACAGGGTCATGGGCAGGCATAGAGACGACAGCGACGATTCGGAGCTGTGGGAGCGTGTGGCTCGCAGCGCCAAGCCGCTTGCCAAAGGAAAAGCGATGCGGGCCGGCCACCGCCCGAAACAGCAAGCGCGCGAGCCTGACAAAGACTCGGCGCGGGTGCCGCTTAAGCCAGCGCCAAGGGTCGCGGCAAAGCAGGCTCCCACAGCGCGAGCCGAGGTCCTGAACCGGCAGACGGCGCGGCAGCTCGAGCGCGGGCGGCTCGCCGTCGATGCGCGGCTCGATCTCCATGGCATGCGGCAAAGGGACGCGCATGCGGCCTTGCGGCGGTTCCTGAAAGCGGCGCAACGGAAAGGCCATCGCCACGTGCTCGTCATTACGGGTAGGGGTGTGGACGTGGACGCGAGCAGGCCCTTCTACGCGCCGGAGGAGCGCGGCGTGTTGCGCCAGGCGGTGCCGCATTGGCTTACTCAGCCCGACCTCGCCCATGTGGTCATCAGCTATGCGGAAGCGCCGCGGCGGCTTGGAGGCGAAGGTGCGCTCTATGTGCGGATCAGGGCCGCTAAGCGCTCATAGCCCGGCGCCGGGCCTTTGGTCGGGGGCGGTGGGTTCGAACCACCGACACACGGATGAACAATCCGCCGCTCTACCCCTGAGCTAGCCCCCGCCAGGCGCCAGATAAAACGAGAGATGCGGCGCGCGCAAGCAAGCTGAACCGCCCTCTACAAAATAAATTTCGACAGGTCGGCGTTCTTGGCCAGGTCGCCGATATGGTCCTTCACGTAGCCCGCGTCGATGACGAGCACGCATGACGCCTCGGCGGAGAAGACGCGTTTTATGAGCGGCTACGCAAGCCGCAGTGGGTAAGGTTGAAGCTTCAAATCTTTTCCACCGCTTTCTTGAGCTTTTTCAAATTTTCGTGGGTTGCAGCTGGCGACATTTGTTTTGGAAGCAAGTCGACCGCGCCGCTGTATTGGCCGATGCCCTCTCCTGTCTTGGCATCTTTTACCGTGTGAAAGAAAAGTTGCGCGATCACTTGACCAGGATAAAGGCTCAGCGGCGCCTCCCCCAAATTCCGAAGTTCGAGGGTTAACGTGCCAGCAAAACTCGGCTGAATGCCAACAGCGGTGGCTACTACAAGTCCCAGCCTTCCCCACGTTGAGCGCCCCATAACGTAAGCCACTAGATCGCTGGGGAGTCGCAGATATTCCAGAGTGGCAGCCAAAATAAACTGGTGAGGATGGATCACGATTCGTCGGCCGAACGGAACAAATCGCTTAGTGTAAAGACTTGCGAGCGACAATGGAGGATCTTGGTCGAATTCATCGACGGCGCCAATCAGGGACGGGGTTAACAGAGCAAATTGGAACCCTAACCTGACGTCTACGGAAGCCTGGTCGTCGCGAAGCTGTTCGGGAGGCTCGAGGATCGGACTGACAACAAGACGTTGATCGAGTGGATCATTGAAGCGTTCGCGTATTTGAGAGCCATTGAGGACAGCCATGTCCTACGCCCCTCAGCGCTCCCAGACACGTCGAGCTTCAGAAAGTTCGACGGCCTTGGATAACAATCCTTGCAGCACTTCAAGCCTGTTGGCGCCAAACAGATCAGGCTCTTTGGCCCTTACCTGCAAATCCCCCAGCTTAGTAAGGAGTACTGCCCATCCTACGTTCAGGATCGAAGCGAATTCGGTGGGTACTTTAGAGTCAAGACTTGGTCCAGCTTCTATGGGGGGAACGGCGACCAACATTGGTCCAAGGTGCTCACTCAGGTCTGCATCATATTTTTGTGCGCTGTAGATGGATTCCGTAGCGTTCGTGCGTAGGTACTGTTCAACGTGGTCGTACACTAGTCCGACCAGTACAGGCATAGAGGCGTGTAACTCAGTAAGCACTGCAGCAATGTTCTGATCCTGTTTGGTGCATAGATCCACATAGAGCTGATCCGAGTCTGGTGGCCGCAGGACGAGTGGGCTGTTGAAGTCCTCCGTGAGGTCCTTTGCGGTGTGCTTCTTAAATATGGTCGCGAAAGAGTTTGATCCACCATCAGAAAGTTTTGCGAATAGTACAGAACGGCGGAGATCGGTTGCTGGATGAGTGTCTGAGAGACCATAGCCGTCGGATAAAAACTGCGAAAACTCCGGAAGCGAGAAGAAAATCGCTGGCCCAGTGAGATAAAACGCGAAAGCATCAGCGCTCAACTCTTCCCACCAGCTCCTGAACGCATCTTGAAGAAATTTGACTGTGCCTGCGTCTAGATGCGGCAGCATGAGTCGCGTGCAGATTCTTTTGAAAAGGTCGTCCGCCTCGGTCGCTACGAAAGGTGACAAATCCCAGTTTATTTTTGAAAAGAGAGCGTGTCCGATTTCGTGAGCGACAATTGCCAAGTGGGGAACGATCGCAAAGGCCTTTCCGGGCACCGTCACGCGTAAAAACGGCCAATCTATTTGCTGAACGGTTTTTGTCAGACTCGCGGACGGGTCTCGGACACTGAAAAGACGATCAGGAATTGAAGCTAGTTCATAGTTGGCGAGCAACTCGGCTCGGAAAAAAGTCGAATTCGAAACGCCTAGTTGCTCAAACCAACGTTGTAGCGGGGGTATGATCGCATAGGGAAGCTCATCCATACCTGCCCCCCGCATAAGGACTAGATAGTTATAGGCCTCGAACGCTAGATGAGCCGCATCGCGCACGAGCTCGGCTTCTTTTTTTGCGCTCTGGCCTGGTTCGGCTGACCGTTTAAGGTATTCGGCGGCAGTATCGAGCAAACCCGAAATCAATTCTAACCACTGCAGCGGGCCGGGGTGGTCTCCAGGGAACTGCTGTGCTTTTGCTTCTGATACCTGCGTCCGAAGGCGTTCGAGAGAGAATGCTACTGCAAGCCGAGCCCGTCGTATCGGGCTGTCAATATCAACTGCCAACCCAAAGCTCCTCCGGTCGGGTTGGAACACCCGGCCTTGGTTGTTTAGCAAGAACCGAGAGGATTTTTTCTAATAGTGCCATTGCCGCGTTTCGCTGGTCAGGTGTCACCGGCGCATCCTCCCGCTGGAGCCTGTTCAAGGCGGCCTCAGTTTGTTTGAGAACGCTACTCCAATGTGCTTCCTCCGCATCCGCCAGAAACCTGTCTATTACGGAGAATGACTCGTATGCAGATCTTTCTGCTGGGGTGACTGATAACGCGCGACTTCGAATGAGCTCTGAGCCTTGACTGGCCTGAGAAATAAGTTTCTCCAAGTGTCCTAGCACATACGCTCGCCTCTCGGCGCTGATTGGCTCGTCACGAAGCACAGCTAGGCCATCCTCAATCAACTGTCGAAAACCGAGGCTGCTGGTCCAGTCCAATTGTGTTCGCATTGGTGGCCTCATGTTCTCTTTTCGTTCCAATTATGCACGCTCATTTAATCCGCGGCTAGTGCCGCACAAATTTTCCCCATTTTAACCCATTTAATTTTTATGTCACCTCTGTAGTGGGTTCGCTTACGGGAATCCACAAAATATAGTTTTCCATATTTATTCGTAAAATGAGGCGGTTGACTCGTCTCACGATCAGGACAAGAGCTTTTGCTAGCGCTTGATGAATTTTTCCCGATTTAGCCCATTATGCCACGTGGTCGGCCTCCTGAGGTCCACTTGGATCCGTCATCCAGCGGACCAATCTGCCAGGCTGTGGCAAGCATTGACGGGCGGGGGCGGGTGCAATTTCCCAAGCGGCTTCTCAGTGGAATCACATGGCTGTCATCGGACAAACCAACCACTGCGCTCGCGATCCTCGATGAACCGCAGAGAGTCACACTTGTTTCCTGGAGTCCGTCGGCCGAACGGGTACTGCAACGTCGCGAAGAATTAGTTGGCAAGGCAGAAGCGAATCCAGAGGTTCTCGAGTTACTGCGATTGATTGAAGACCGTTATAAGCAGGTCCGTATTCCTGTCACGGGTCGCCCTGATCTCCCGCCTGAGGTCGTTCTTCACCTCGGACTCACGCCTTCGGCTACGGGCTGGCTCTATTTGTGGCGCGTGGGCGACGCGCTGCAGTTGAGCTCAATTCAGTATCGAATTGGACATCTTGGTTCCGAATCGGACCAGTTGATGGACCTGCCGTAACCCCTTGATGCTTTGAGCTCCCCTACAAGATGAATTTGGACAGGTCGGCGTTCTTGGCCAGGTCGCCAATATGGTCCTTCACGTAAGCCGCATCGATGACGATCTTGTCGCCGGCCTTGTCGGCGGCGTGGAAGGAGATGTCGTCGAGGATGCGCTCCATCACCGTGGAGAGGCGCCGCGCGCCGATATTCTCGACATTGGTGTTCACTTCGACGGCGATATCGGCGATGGCTTCGATCGAGTCCTTGGTGAATTCGAGATCGACGCCCTCGGTCTTCATCAGCGCGACATATTGCTTGATGAGACAGGCCTTAGGCTCGGTGAGGATGCGGCGGAAATCGTCGCGGGTCAGCGGGCGAAGCTCGACGCGGATGGGAAGCCGGCCCTGGAGCTCGGGCAGGAGGTCCGAGGGCTTGGCGAGGTGGAAAGCGCCCGAGGCGATAAACAGAATGTGGTCGGTCTTGATCGGCCCGTATTTCGTGCCGACCGTCGTGCCCTCGATCAGCGGCAGGAGATCGCGCTGAACGCCTTCGCGGCTGACATCGGCGCCGATGCGCTCCGAGCGCGCGCAGATCTTGTCGATCTCGTCGAGAAAGACGATGCCGTTGTTCTCGACGTTCCTGACCGCCTCCTGCACGATCATGTCGTTGTCTATGAGCTTGTCCGATTCCTCGCTCATGAGAATTTCGAAGGAGTCGCGCACGTTGACCTTGCGCGGCTTGGTGCGCGTGCCGAATGTTTTGCCGAGCATCTCGGAAAGGTTGATCATGCCGACTTGGCTTCCGGGCATGCCGGGGATCTCGAAAGACGGCATGCTCGGCGTGTCGGCCACCTGGATCTCGATCTCGCGATCGTCGAGCTCGCCTGCGCGCAAGCGCTTGCGGAAGGCTTCGCGGGTCGAGAGCGCGGCGCCCGAGCCGACCAGCGCGTCGAGCACGCGCTCTTCGGCATTGAGCTGCGCTTTCGCCGCCACCTCCTTGCGTTTCGTGTCGCGCACCAGGCCAATGCCCGCTTCGAGCAGGTCGCGCACGATCTGGTCGACGTCGCGGCCGACATAGCCGACTTCGGTGAATTTGGTGGCCTCGACCTTGATGAACGGGGCGCCCGCGAGCCTGGCCAGGCGCCGCGAAATCTCCGTCTTGCCGACCCCGGTCGGACCGATCATCAGGATGTTCTTGGGCAGGACCTCCTCGCGCATCTCCCCTTCGAGCTGCTGCCGCCGCCAGCGATTGCGTAGCGCAATGGCGACGGCGCGCTTGGCGTCGCGCTGGCCGATGATATGGCGGTCGAGCTCGGAGACGATCTCGCGGGGGGAAAACGACGTCATTGGAGGACTCGCCACACGCGATTCCCTGCCCCCTTGAGGGGGAGGGAGGGGGGTTGAACGCAAAGACTGGCTGCGCTGCACACCCCCCTCCGCGCGCCGAGGAGGCGCGCGTGCTCCCCCGCAAGGGGGGAGCGGGGAGCGAGTGGCTTTGTGTGTGCGTCCATCTGAAACTCAGCACTTACTTCGTTGCATCGAGGATGCTCGCATCGAGGGATTCGAGGACGACCTCGTCATTGGTATAGACGCAAATCTTGGCGGCAATGGACATCGCTTTCCGCGCGATCGCCTCGGCATCGAGCGGGCCGTCGAGAAGAGCGCGGGCGGCGGCAAGCGCGAAGGCGCCGCCGGAGCCGATCCCCATCACCGCGTCGTCGGGCTCGAGCACGTCGCCGGTGCCGGTCAAGACGAGACTCTCATCGGCATCGGCCACGAGCATCATGGCTTCGAGCCGGCGCAAATAGCGGTCGGTGCGCCAGTCCTTGGCGAGCTCGACGCAAGCCCTCTTGAGCTGGTCGGGAAAGCGCTCGAGCTTGGTCTCGAGCCGCTCGAACAGAGTGAAGGCGTCGGCGGTCGAGCCGGCGAAGCCCGCGATGACGTTGCCGGTGCCGACCCGGCGCACTTTCTTTGCCGTGCCTTTGATGATGGTCTGGCCGAGGCTGACCTGGCCGTCGCCAGCGATCACGACCTTGCCGCCCTTGCGGACGGTCAGAATCGTGGTGCCGTGCCAAGTCTCTGGAGAGTAGAGGGAGAAACCCATGGGTAGAGGCGATATCGGTAGGGGCGGCCCGTTGTTCAAGCTTTGGCGGATTAACGCTCTGATAGCACTCTTCTTGCCCCTCGCGTATAAGCGAGCCGGCTCGGAAGCGAATTGCTAAGAGCCTTCAGGTTAAGTCTTAGACCATGCAGAAGCGAAGCAAAGACACGACCCCCCGCCGGGCGGCCGCCGCACGCCGGGCGAGCGTCACCCGCCGGACTAAGGAAACGGCGATTTCCGCCTCGGTCGATCTCGACGGCACGGGCGCCTACGACATTGCCACCGGCGTCGGCTTCCTCGACCATATGATCGAGCAGCTCGCCCGCCATTCGCTGATCGACATCACGCTCAAGGCCGAAGGCGACCTCCATATCGACCAGCACCACACGACCGAAGATGCCGGCATCGTGCTCGGCCAGGCCGTGGCGAAGGCGCTCGGCGACAAGAAGGGCATTGCCCGCTACGGCTTTGCTTATCTCCCCATGGACGAGACGCTGACCCGCGTTGCGCTCGACGTTTCCGGCCGGCCGTTCCTCGTGTGGAACGTAGCGTTCACCCGCTCGAAGATCGGGGAGATGGATACGGAGCTGTTCCGCGAATGGTTCCACGCGTTTGCCCAGCATGCCGGGCTCACGCTCCATGTCGAGACGCTCTACGGCGAGAATAGCCACCACATCGCCGAGACCTGCTATAAGGCGCTCGCCCGGGCGCTCCGTCAGGCGATTGCCGTCGACGAGCGGCAGAAGGGGCGCGTGCCCTCGACCAAGGGCCAGCTTTAAGAGAGTGCCGGAGCTTATTGCCGGCTGAATGAGTGTGAACGGCCGTGACCGTCTTTGCCGTCTACGAACCGCGGGTCCAAGCGCCAGACGTGACCGAGCGCGCGGACCGGCTCGCCTTCGTCAAGGAAGGATTCTCCTGGCCGGCCTTTTTCGTTCCCCTGCTGTGGCTGATCTACCACCGCATGTGGATCGAGCTCATCGTGCTTCTCCTCGTCTATATCGGCTTGCGGTTCGCCTTCGGCACCGATGCGCAAGGGCCGGCGTTCATGGCCTGGGCAAGCTTCGCCATCGGCGTCCTGTTTGCTTTCGAGGCCAACGATCTCCGTGCGGCCTCGCTCGAGCGGCGCGGGTACCGGTTCGCGGGTGCGGCCAGCGGCCGCGACCGCGTCGATGCCGAACGCTCTTTCTTCAGCGTCTGGCTGCCGCAGCAGGGTAGCGCGCGCGAACCCGTCGTCCCGCCTGAGCCGCGGCGTGACACAGGAGCGCGAGCGCCTCTGCCGCGCGGGGAGGGTGAGGAGGTCATCGGGCTCTTCCCGCAGCCGTGAACCGCCATGCACGTCGCCATCATCGATTACGGTTCGGGGAACCTGCACTCCGCCGCCAAGGCCTTCGAACGGGCGGCGCGGGAGCAAGGCTCACCGCTTGCGGTCAAGGTGACGTCCAAGCCCGAGGAGGTCCGGAGCGCCGAGCGTATCGTGCTGCCCGGGGTCGGCGCCTTCGCCGACTGCCGGCAGGGTCTCGCCCGCATCCCCGGCATGATCGAGGCGCTCGAAGAGTCTGTGCGCCGGCGCGGCAAGCCCTTTCTCGGCATCTGCGTCGGGCTTCAGCTCATGGCCGAGCGCGGGCTCGAACATGGCCTAACCCCCGGGCTCGGCTGGATCGCGGGCGAGGTGCGGGCGATCGAGCCGAGCGACGCTTCGCTGAAGATCCCGCATATGGGCTGGAACACGCTCGCGCTTAAGCGCAAACACGCCCTGTTCGAAGGTATCCCCACTGGCGCGACCGGGCTCAACGCCTATTTCGTGCACTCCTACCATCTCGTGCCCGCGGGGACCGATGCGCTGCTTGCCACCACCGACTATGGCGGTCCCATCACAGCCTTTGTCGCCAAGGACAATCTGGCGGGCACGCAGTTTCACCCCGAGAAGAGCCAGAAGCTCGGGCTCGCGCTGATCGCCAATTTCCTCAAGTGGAAGCCATGACGGCGGGAGATTGGGAGGCTTTCTACGCGGCTCAACTCGGCGCCGCCGCGACGCTAGGCGGTCTCGTTTTCGTCGGGCTTTCGCTCAATCTGAAAACGATCCTGACTTATGCTTGGCTTCCCAGCCGCGCGCTGCTTGCGCTCTCGGTGCTGGTCGCGATCCTCCTCGTGTCCTCCTTGATGCTGATACCGGGCCAGACATTGGCGACGCTCGGCTGGGGGATCGCCGCGATCGGACTGATGTTCTTCGTCGCGGGCACGGCGATCGAGGTCTACGCCTTGCGCAACGTCACGCCGCAAAACCGCAATGCCTTCATCCTTAATCTCATCCTGCTCGAGCTTGGCGTCGTGCCCTACATCGTCGGCGGTGTCCTCATTGCGCAAGGTGAGGGAAGCGGCTTCTATTGGGTCGCCGCCGGCGTCATCGTCTCCTTCGTCAAGGCGGTGTTGGACGCTTGGGTCCTGCTCGTCGAGATCAACCGCTAGCCATGATCCTGTTCCCGGCCATAGACCTGAAGGACGGGCAATGCGTGCGTCTGCGCCAAGGCGAGATGGCGCAAGCGACCGTATTCAACGCCGACCCGGCGGCGCAGGCCCGAAGCTTCGAGGAACAAGGCTTCCAATGGCTGCATGTGGTCGACCTGAACGGGGCCTTCGAAGGCCGGCCGGTCAACGGGAAGGCGGTCGAGGCGATCTTCAATGCCGTCCATATCTCGATCCAGCTCGGCGGCGGCATTCGCGACCTCGAAACGATCGTCGGTTGGCTCGAAAAGGGCGTCGACCGCGTCATTCTCGGCACGGCCGCGGTGCGCGATCCCGCTCTCGTGCGCGAAGCGGCCCGCGATTTTCCGGGATGCATCGCGGTTTCCATCGATGCGCGCGACGGCAAGGTCGCCATCGAAGGCTGGGCCGAGACGAGCGAGATGACCGCGCTCGATCTTGCCCGAAAATTCGAGGACGCCGGTGTCGCCGTCATCATCCACACCGATATCTCCCGCGACGGCGTGCTGGAAGGGCTCAACCTCGAATCGTCTGCGGCGATCGCCCGCGCGGTCTCAATTCCGGTGATCGCGAGCGGGGGACTTGCCGGGATCGAGGACGTGAAGAGGCTGCTGGAGCCGCGCTACGCGATGCTTGAAGGCGCGATTGCCGGGCGCGCGCTCTATGACGGGCGGCTCGATGCGCGCGAGGCGCTTGCGCTGCTGGGCGAGCAGCATACGTTCTAGCGATGCTGAAGATCCGCCTCATCCCCTGCCTCGACGTGAAGGAGGGACGCGTCGTCAAGGGCGTCAAGTTCGTCGATCTGCGCGATGCAGGCGACCCGGTGGAGGCTGCGGCCGCTTACGACGAGGCCGGCGCCGACGAGCTCTGCTTCCTCGACATCACGGCGAGCCACGAGAAGCGCGGCACCATTCTCGCCGTGGTCGCGCGCACCGCCGAGCGCTGCTTCATGCCGCTCACCGTCGGCGGCGGAGTTCGCTCGATCGAAGACGTGCGCGCGCTGCTCGAAGCCGGCGCCGACAAGGTCTCCATCAACACGGCGGCGGTGAAGGACCGGAGCCTGGTGCGCGCCGCCTCGGAAAAATTCGGCGCGCAGTGCATCGTCGTCGCCATCGACGCCAAGCGCGTCTCCGGCGACGGCGAGGCGGCGCGGTTCGAGATTTTCACGCATGGCGGGCGCGAACCCACGGGCATCGAAGCGGTCTCCTATGCGCGCGAGGTGGTCAGGCTCGGAGCGGGCGAGATCCTGCTCACCTCCATGGACCGCGACGGCACACGCAAAGGCTTCGACCTCGAACTGACCCGGGCCATCGCCGACGCCGTGTCGGTGCCGGTGATCGCGAGCGGCGGCGTGGGCACGCTCGATCATCTGGTCGAGGGGGTCCGTCAGGGCCACGCTTCCGCAGTCCTCGCGGCTTCGATCTTCCATTACGGCGAGCACACGATCGGCGAGGCAAAGCGTCACATGGCGGCGGCGGGGCTGCCCATGCGGCTTGACGCTTAGGCGGTAACCGGGGCTGAAGAGCCGGTTCCGAGCCCCTTTTGGTAAGGATTTCCGGCTACGGCTATTTTCACGGCCGTTGCGGGGGTGTAAGAGGCAAATCATGAGCAAAGACGTGCTGAGCCGCCTTGCCGCCACCATCAAGTCGCGCCGGCATGCGCGCCCGGAAGACTCCCATACCAGGCGGCTCCTCGACGAAGCGCCGATCAAGCCGGCCAAGAAGCTCGGGGAAGAGGCGGTCGAGGTGGCGATCGCCGCGCTGGCCCAGGACAAGACGGCGCTGGTGGGAGAGACGGCCGACCTCCTCTATCATCTGCTGGTGGTGCTGGAATCCCGCGAGGTCGACCTTGACGACGTGTTTGCCGAGCTCGAGCGGCGCATGGCGCTTACGGCGGTCGGCGAAAAGAGGCAAAAGACCGCGTCGCGCTGACGGGTGAGCGCCGTGACGATCAATCAGCGTCCCACCGTTGCCTTCTCGCCTTACGCGGTCTACCCGCGCGAGGACTGGGCGAAACTCCGCGCCGACACGCCCATGCCGCTCACCGAGGCGCAACTCGAGAATCTCAGCGGCCTGATCGAGCGCATCTCCGTCCAGGAGGTGATCGAGATCTATCTGCCGCTCAGCCGGCTGCTCAATCTTTACGTCGAGGCGGTGCAGGGTCTGCACAGCGTCACCGAAAAGTTCCTGCGCAAGGGCAACAGCAAGATGCCGTTCATCATCGGTCTCGCCGGCAGCGTCGCCGCCGGCAAGAGCACGACGGCACGCGTGCTCCAGGCGCTGCTCGCCCGCTGGCCGACCCATCCGCATGTGGAGCTCGTGCCGACCGACGGATTCCTATTCCCCAACGCCGTCCTCGAAGCGCGTGGCCAGATGCAGCGCAAGGGTTTTCCCGAGAGCTACGACCTCACCCGCCTGCTCGAGTTCCTGGCGCAGGTGAAATCGGGACGGGACGGGGTAAAGGTGCCCGTCTACTCGCATCTCATATACGACGTGCTGCCGGACCAGACGCTCGAGATCGGGCATCCGGACATCGTCATCATCGAAGGCCTGAACGTGCTGCAGCCGGCGATGATGCCGAAGGACGGCGAGGCCATTCCCTTCGTGTCCGATTTCCTCGATTTCTCCATCTATATCGACGCGGCGGCCGAGCTGGTGGAAAGCTGGTATGTCGAGCGCTTCCTCAGATTGCGGCAGACCTCCTTCCGAGATCCCGCGTCATACTTTCACCGCTATGCCACCCTGTCGGAGACGGAGGCGCGCGAGACGGGCCTAGAGATCTGGCGCTCGATCAACCTCGTCAATCTCACGGACAACATCCTGCCCACGCGCCAGCGCGCCGACCTCATCTTGCGCAAGGGCGCCGATCACGCGGTCGAGACGGTAGCGTTGCGGAAACTCTGAGCGGAGAACTGGACGGGCACGCCGTGATTGGTTGGGGATTACGGCGGAGGCGGATAGTGCGACGCGGGCCCGAGCCCGATATTCAGGCGCAAGGTGGTGCGTACCTCGAAAGCGTCGTCCTCGCCGATGCGGGTATCATGGACTCCGTCGGCGTACCTCATCTCCGGCGCATACGAGTAGTACTCGTAGTCCGTTACCAAGGACAGGCTGGTACGCGGTCCGAATTGCTTCCGCGTCTGGAGAGTCGCCGAGCCGATGAACGCCACCTGGTCATCGGACAGGCGCAGCCAGGTCGGGTCGAAATCCCTAACGGAAAATAGTCCGCGATAGTCGGTTTCGGCGTTGTAGATGCCGGCACGAAGCGAGAGCATCGAGCGCAGCCCCAGGTTTCCGGCATCGAAAAGATAGCCGAGGATGTTGTACTCGCCCCCGATGCTCAGGAAGCCGCCCCAATAAGTGGTATCGAGCGTCTCCGAGTAGTTCACCGCGTTGCCGGCGATATCGGGAACGTCAATGCGAATATGGTTATCTTGATTGATTTCGCGCACGCCGGCGCCGAAGCCGACATAGCCGAAGCGGAACAGGTAGCCTCCTGAATCTGGGAGTGGAGCCGGAGCTTGGCCAAAGCGAAGCTCGCCATCCACGCCCCAATAATCGACATCGCGGTTGGTCTTGGTTGTGAAGCCCGGGGCGGTCAGCACTCCCGGCACAAGCGGCATTAGCGTATCGACGTTCACAATATTGGCCACGGCGCAATCAAACTTCGAAGTGCTGCTGCATCTCTTCACCTCGTCGTCGTCGACATTGGTAAAGAAGCCTGACACGCCGCCCGTCACCAGAGTGCCGCCCAAATAGCCAAGCGGGGTCCCGAAGCCGCCGACAAAAGCGCCGCCATAGTCGTTGAGCTCGCTGTTCCTTTGCCGTTGCACGAGGTCGCCCCTTGCGTCGGTGAGGAACGTGAAGTCGATATCGGGGAGCGACAGCAGTTGCACGCCGCCGCCCACCCAGATCTGCGGGCAAGCGAAAACATAGCCCTCGCCGAGGTTGGAACCATATTTGCCTTTGCGTACGGTCGTGGCCTCAAGCTCGGCCACGCGCTCCTCGAGATCGGCGCAGACATCGTCTGCGCTTGCGGGTCGCACCGAAGCAGGGCTTGCCCAGATCGTAAGCCCTAGGCCGGTGGCCGCAATAAGCAAAACGGATTTATGCATCGAGGCCCCCAGGCGACCGAAGCGCGATTCCCACCATAACAGCGAACGCGGCGCGAAAGTGCTTATGCTGAGGATAGAGAGGGCGATTTCCCGCTTGCGTGGCCGAAAAGTCACAGGACCGGGGTCAGGCGAGGAGGCCCTTTTCCTTGGCTAGCGCCCGCAAGGAGACCTCCGGACGCGCCCCGATATGGCCGATCACCTCGGCGGCCGCGAGGCTCCCCAGCCTCCCGCAGGCGGCCAGCGGCGCCCCTTGCGTCAGCCCGTAGAGGAAGCCCGCGGAATAGAGGTCGCCGGCCCCGGTCAAGTCGACCACAGGGGCGACTTTCTCGGCCTCGACGACGAGGCTTTCGCCGTCCGCCACAATCACCGATCCCGCCTCGGAGCGGGTCAGAACGGCCAGTTCGCAATCGGCGAGAGCGGCCTCGGCCGCCTCCTCGAAGCTGTTGACCCTGTAGAGGGTCGTAATCTCCTTCTCGTTGGCGAAGACGATATCGGCGCCGTCCCGCACCAAAGTCCTGAAATCGTCGCGGTGGCGGTCGACGCAGAAGGCATCGGACAGGCTGAGCGCCACCTTGGCGCCGGCGGCCTTGGCCACGCTTGCGGCCTCCCTGAAGGCGGCCTTCGCCTCGTCCCGGTCGAACAGATAGCCCTCGAGATAGACCACCTTGGCGGCTTCGATCATGTCTTTATCGAGATCGCCGGGCGCAAAATCGACGCTCGCGCCGAGAAAGGTGTTCATGGTGCGCTCGCCGTCCGGCGTGACGAGGATAAGGCAGCGCGCGGTCGGCGCCCCGTCCTCCGTCGGCAGCGTGTCATAGGCCACGCCGAGCGAGCGGATGTCATGGCGGAAAATGCCGCCGAACTGGTCGGCCGCGACCCTGCCGATGAAGCCACTTCGGGCACCGAAGGAGGCAAGACCTGCAATGGCATTGGCGACCGATCCGCCTGAGCGCTCGACCGCGGGCCCCATCGCCGAATAGAGGCGGTTCGCCTCCTCCGCATCGATCAGGCGCATTGAGCCCTTGGTGAGGTCGTGCTTGGTCAGGAAACCCTCGTCGCAGCGGGCAATGATGTCGACGATGGCGTTGCCGATGCCGACCACGTCGTAGGTCTTCTCTGCCATGTCCCTGCCGCTACCCGCCTTGCCGTTCGCCCCGGTGTCTCTTCCACCTGGAGTCTTGGGCAAGGCCCACTATATTCCGTCGCCGGAAAGGAACACGTCATGCTCAGCGCCGCAGGTCAAGCCTTCAACGATTTGTTCACGCCGCCTTTCCGCGCCGTGCTGCTCAAATGCGTGGCCTTCACCATCGGTCTCTTCGCCCTTCTCATCGTCGGCGTCGAGTGGACTTTCAGCCATTTCGTGCAGTGGCCCGACTGGATCGAGACATCGATTCAGTGGCTCGGCGGGCTTGCGCTCGTCGTCGGCTCGGTCTTCCTCATCCCGCCGGTCACCTCTCTGATCGCGGGCCTCTATCTCGACAACATCGCCGCGGTGGTCGAGCGCGAGCACTATCCCGCCGATCCTCCCGGCAAGGAGCTGCCGACATTGCAGGCCATCGGCGTGGCGCTGCGATTCTTCTTCGTCGTGCTTCTGGTAAGCCTGATCGCGCTGTTCCTTCTGCTGATCCCGGGCGTCAACCTGATCGCCTTCTATCTCGGCAACGGCTATCTGCTCGGCCGCGAATATTTCGAGCTTGCGGCGATGCGGCACCTTCCGCCGCCCGAGGCGAAGAGACTGAGGCAAGCGAACCGGCTCACCGTGCTGTTGGGCGGGATGATTATCGCCGGCATCGCCTCGGTGCCGATCCTCAACCTGATCACCCCGCTGTTCGCCACCGGCTTCATGGTGCGCATGTTCAAGAGCCTCGCGCCGAGCTCGGGGCTCGCGTCATCTCGTCATGCCCGGACTTGATCTGGGCATCCATGCCGTTTCGTTTCAGCGAGATGGAGTGCCAATGGAATGGATTGCCGGAGCCTGTCTCCGGACTCGATCCGGGGATCAAGCCCGGCAATGACGGCGATCCGCACCCTTCGTCATGCCCGGACTTGATCCGGGCATCCATGCCGTTACCCTTCAACAAGCTGAAGCGCTAGTGGCAATGACGGCGATCGGACTTGATCTGGGCATCCATGCCGTTTCGTTTCAGCGAGATGGAGTGCCAATGGAATGGATTGCCGGATCAAGCCCGGCAATGACGGATAGGGATGAAGAGAAACGCCTGCCCACGCTAGGCGGGCGCGGGGGTCTTCGGCTTGTAGACGCAGATGTCGGCGATGATGCAGCGCCAGCATTCGGGCCTCCGCGCCTTGCACACATAGCGCCCGTGCAGGATCAGCCAGTGATGGCAATTCCTCTTGTAGGGCTCGGGAACGACGCGCTCGAGCTTGAGCTCGACTTCGAGCGGGGTCTTGCCAGGCGCGAGACCGGTGCGGTTCGCCACCCTGAAGGCATGGGTGTCGATCCCGATCGTGTTCTGGCCGAAGGCGGTGTTGAGCACGACATTGGCGGTCTTGCGGCCGACGCCGGGCAGCGCCATCAACGCCTCGCGGCTCTCCGGCACCTTGCCGTCATGCTCGGCGAGGAGCTTGTTCGCGAGCGCGACAAGGTTCTTGGCCTTGCTGCGATAAAGCCCGATGGTCTTGATCTTGGCCTCGAGCGCGGACTCGCCGAGTTGTGCAAGCTTCTCCGGCGTATCTGCGAGGCGGAACAAATCGGGCGTCGCACGATTGACCGAGGCATCGGTCGCCTGCGCCGACAAGACCACGGCCGCGAGCAGCGTGAAGGGGTCGCGGTAGTGGAGTTCCGTCTTGGGGTTGGGGCTCATCTTGGCGAAACGGCGGAAGATCTCATCGATCTGCGCGTGCGTGAGCCGCGACCCAGGCGCCCGTTTGGGGGTCGCCCGCGTCTTTCCGCGCTTTCTTGCTTCCGCCACGGGCCTTGCCTCCCGCCCACCAGGGGACTAGCACTTCCTTTGCTATGACAGACGAAAACGCCGCGCCACAAGACCCTTCGCAGCTCAATCCTTCGCGTTTCAGCGCCGTGCTTACGCCGCATCGGTCGCTTGGCCCCAAGGGCTTCATGGTGCTGATGGCGGCGGTGTGCGTGGTCAGTTTCGCCACCGGGTTGTTTTTCTTCATGCTCGGAGCCTGGCCGGTGATCGGCTTCATGGGGCTCGACGTCGCGCTCATCTATGTCGCATTCAAGCTGAACTTCCGCGCGCTCAGCCGCTACGAGACCGTCGATCTCACCGAAGATGCGCTGACGATCACGCGGGTGACGCCCTCGGGGAAATCGCAGTCGTGGAGCTTCAATCCTTATTGGGTCAGGCTCAGGCTGGAGCCGCGGCTCGGACGTTCGAGCGAATTGTCGCTCGCCTCGCACGGCAAGCGGCTCGTGTTCGCAAGTTTCCTTACCGACGCCGAGCGTGAGGACTTCGCCTCGGCGCTGTCCTCGGCGCTTACTTCGGCGCGAAGTGCCGGAGCGGTTCAATAGCTAAGCGGCGAGGTCGCGCTTCTCCGCGACGGTGCCATCGGCATTGAGTCGGTAGACCAGCGGCATGCCGGTGCCGAGCTCGACCTGCATCACCTCGTCGGGCGTCAAGCGGTCGAGCTCCATGATCAAAGAGCGGAGCGAATTGCCGTGGGCGACCAAAATCACGCTCTTGCCCTTTTGCAGCTCGGGCGCGATCCATTTCTCGTAAAACGGCACGACGCGGAGCGCGGTGTCCTTCAGCGATTCGCCGCCGGGCGGGGCCGTGTCATAGGAGCGCTGCCAGATATGCACCTGCTCCGCTCCCCAGCGTTTGCGCGCCTCCTCCTTGTTGATGCCGACAAGCTCGCCATAGTCGCGCTCGTTGAGCGCCGCGGCCTTTACGGTCGGGAGTTTGCGCTGACCGAGCTCCTCGAGGATGATGTCGAGGGTGTTATGCGCGCGCTTGAGCGTTGAGGTGAAGGCGCAGCCGAAGCGCGTGCCGGCCTTTTTCAGCATGGACCCGGCGCGGTGGGCCTCGGCCATGCCCTCTTCGGTGAGGCCGACATCCTTCCAGCCGGTGAAGCGGTTCGCCCGGTTCCACTCGCTCTCGCCGTGGCGGACGAGAACGAGCACGGTTTCTCCGGCAGGGGTCTCTGCGCTGTCAGGGCTTCCGGTCATCGCCTTAACCGATGCTCCTTTCCCTCGCATAGAAGCATAACGGGAAAATATGAAGTTCGAACTCACAAACCAAGTACGTCCGTCATCGCATAAAGGCCAGGGCCGCGCCCGCGCGCCCATAACGCAGCCTTGACCGCGCCGCGGGCGAAAATGCCGCGGTCGGTGGCAATATGGGCAAGCTCGATCCGCTCGCCGGGCCCGGCGAAAATCACCCGGTGATCGCCGACCACGTCGCCGCCGCGCAGCGCGGCAAAGCCGATATCGCCGTCGCGCCGCGGGCCCACATCGCCGTCGCGGCTCCGCACGCCCCGCTCGGCGAGCGAAACGCCCCTGGCATCGGCCACGGCCCGGCCGAGCAGCAAAGACGTGCCGGACGGCGCGTCGCGCTTGTGGCGGTGATGCATTTCGAGGATCTCGACGTCGAATTCGGGTCCGAGCGCCTCTGCGACACGGGCGGCAAGCACGGCGAGGAGGTTCACGCCCTGGCTCATATTGCCGGCCTTGACGATGGTGGCGTGGCGGGCAGCGGCCTCGATCTTGGCTTCGTCGGCGGCGGAGAGACCGGTCGTGCCGATGACGTGTACGATGCGGGCCTGGGCGGAAAGTCCGGCGAAGGCGACGGTCGAGGCCGGCGTGGTGAAGTCGAGCACGCCGTCGACATGGGCGAAGACGGGTAGGGGGTCGCCGGTGATGGCGATGCCGAGGGGGTCAAGGCCCGCCGCCTCGCCGAGGTCGCGTCCGATATGCGGGGAGCCCTTGGCCTCGATCCCGCCCGCCACGGTGCATCCCGGCGTCTCGGCAAGCACCCGTGTCAGCGCCTGGCCCATGCGCCCGGCCGCGCCCAGCACGGCGATTCTCATGTCGCTCATTGCCAATGACCAATTCGCCCAGCGGACCAGCGCGGCCGCCGGGCATCGCCCTCAAATCCCCCACGCGCCGAACTTCTATGATGCCGGATGCCCCGCTCACAAGCCCCCCGCTGGGAGTAGGCCTGACGCGTCACCGGTTCCTTGGGTGCAACCCTTACGCCCAGGCGAACGCCACCTTGCGCAGCGAGACATCGCCGAAGCTCTCGGCCCCCTCGGCCACAGGCTTGCCGCCGAGGCGAAGATAAAAGGCGCAAGCTGCGTCGTTGTCGGCGAGCGCCCATACCAAGAGCCCCCTGAGCCTGAGCTCGGCGAGGCGGGCGCGGGTGCCGTCGAACAGCTTCTCGCCAAACCCCAAGCCCTGATAGATCGGGTGCAGGTAGAGCTCGAAGATCTCGCCCTGAAACTGGGTGCGGCCGAGCCGCGAGCGGCCATAGGTCGCGTAGCCCGCCGCTTCGCCGCGGAAGTCGAGCACCAGAAGCGGCGTCCGCCTGCGGAGCGTGCTCTGCCACCAGTGAAGCCCGCGCCGCGCGAGCATGCGCTCGAGCGAAAGATGCGGGATGATCCCTTGGTAGGCGTTGCGCCACGCCTCCTGATAGGCGGCGGCCAGTGCGGGCGCATCCTTCGGCCGCGGAGGCCTGATATGCACGACATCGACGGGCATGAAAGGAGCCTAGCGCAGGAGGGCGGCGCTCGGCAAAGGGGTCATGGCAATTATCCCGCTATTGACGCGTGACGCTCAGGCAACATCCTCGGCAAGACGCTGGCGTTCGGCCTTCTTGCGCTCGTTGGCATCGAGATGGCGCTTGCGCAGACGGATGGATTTCGGCGTGACCTCGACCAGCTCGTCATCGGCGATATAGGCAAGCGCCCGTTCGAGCGTCATGCGGAGCGGAGGCGTGAGCCGTACCGCCTCGTCCTTCGAGGTGGTGCGAATGTTGGTGAGCTTCTTGCCTTTGAGCACGTTGACTTCGAGGTCGTTGTCGCGCGCGTGCTCGCCCACGATCATGCCGGCATAGACCCGGGTGCCGGGGTCGATCATCATGGCGCCGCGCTCTTCGAGGTTCCACAGGGCGTAGGCGACGGCGTCGCCGCTTTCGGTCGAGATGAGAACGCCGTTGCGCCGTCCCTGGATCGGCCCCTTGTGGGGCGCGTAGCCGTGAAACAGCCGGTTGATGATACCGGTCCCGCGCGTGTCGGTGAGGAGCTCGCCCTGATAGCCGATCAGCCCGCGCGTCGGCGCGAAGAAGCGGAGGCGCAAGCGCCCGCCGCCAGAGGGTTTCATCTCGACAAGCTCCGCCTTGCGCTCCGACAGCTTACGCACCACGACACCGGAGTGCTCCTCGTCGAGGTCGATGACGACCTCCTCGATGGGTTCGAGCAGCGCGCCGTCGGGACCGCGCTTGAACAGGACCTTAGGGCGCGACACCGAAAGCTCGAAGCCCTCGCGGCGCATGGTCTCGATGAGGATGCCGAGCTGCAGCTCGCCGCGGCCGGCCACCTCCATCGAGTCGCGCTCCTCGGATTCGGTGACCCTCAAGGCGACATTGCCCTCGGCCTCGCGCAGAAGCCGGTCGCGGATCATGCGGCCGGTCACCTTGGTTCCTTCGGTGCCGGCAAGCGGCGAATCGTTGACGCCGAAGGTCATCGACAAGGTCGGAGGGTCGATCGGCTGGGCGGGAAGCGGCCGGGTGACCTCGGGGGCGCAAATCGTATGGGCGACGGTGGCATCGGGCAGGCCGGCAAGCGAAACGATGTCCCCCGCGCTCGCCTCGTCGAGGCCGACACGCTCAAGCCCGCGAAACACGAGCACCTTCGTCACCCGGTCCTGCTCAACGAGATTGCCGGCATGGTCGAGAACCTTGACCTGCTGGTTCGGAGCGACGGAACCGGAGGTGATGCGGCCGGTGACAATGCGGCCGAGATAGGGATTAGCTTCGAGAATGGTGCCGAGCAGGCGGAACGGGCCCTCCTCGATCTTGGGCGGGGCGACATGCCTGAGCACGAGATCGAAGAGGAGCTGCATGCCGAGGGTCTTCGGTCCGTGAGGCGACGCCGCCATCCAGCCCTCCTTGGCGGAGCCGTAAAGGATGGGGAAGTCGAGCTGGTCGTCGCTCGCTTCGAGCGCGGCGAAGAGGTCGAAGACTTCGTTCACCACCTCCTGCGGACGCGCATCGCTGCGGTCCACCTTGTTGATGACGACGATTGGCTTCAGACCCATCTTGAGCGCCTTGGAGACCACGAACTTCGTCTGCGGTAGGGGACCCTCGGCGGCATCGACCAGGACGAGGGCGCCGTCGACCATGTTGAGAATGCGCTCGACCTCGCCGCCGAAATCGGCATGGCCCGGCGTATCGACGATATTGATGCGCGTGCCCTGCCACAGGATCGAGGTGACCTTGGCGAGAATGGTGATGCCGCGCTCGCGCTCGAGATCGTTGGAATCGAGCGCGCGCTCGGCCACCCGCTGATTGTCGCGGAAGGCGCCGGATTGCTGCAACAGCCGGTCGACCAGGGTCGTCTTCCCATGGTCGACATGGGCGATGATGGCGATATTGCGGAGGTTCATATGGGCCGAAACTAAAGAACGCGGGCCGGAACGGCCCGCGTTTCCTATGGGCGCGATATATAGCTCCTGCGACGGCGGCGCAATGGCGGGCTGAACGGCATCGGGGAGGCTTGCGCCAGGTTCTCAAGCCTCGATCTGGACGGTTTGCGGTGTTGGCGGCTCTACATGCGTCTCCGGCCGGCCGATCGGCGCAAACACGATCCCGAGCCTTTCGCGGCACGCGGCAAACTGCTCGAGCACATGGCCGCGGTCGTGCCCGCCGAGATTGACGATGCCGTAGCGATAACTGTTGCCGTCCTGCATTTCCGCCGAGAGCGCGCGCCCCACTCTCGCGAGAAGCTCGACCCTGATGTCGGGGTAATCGCGCGCGAGGCGCTCAAGATCGGCCTCGCCCGGCATGGCTGCGACGATGGCGTCCTCGAAACTGCGCAAGACAATGCTGGCGGCGAAGCCGTAGCGGCCTTGCCTTCGGTTGAAGCGGGGCGTGCGGCCTTGAGCGATATCGAGCAGGACCGTGTAGCTGCTGGTGCCGTCGACCTTCTCGTAGAGATCGGCGAATTGCGAGGCCATGCGCGGATTGATCTCGATGATCGAGATCAGGTCAGCACTTGGGTCGTACATCATCTCGATATTGAAGAGGCCATTGTCGAAGCCGAGCCCCTGCATCAGGATCGCGGCAATCTCGGCCATGCGTTGCTGCACGCCGTCGGGCAAGGCGGAAGGGTAGTCGAAGCGCGCGAAGGCAAGCGTGCCCGGGAACATCACCGAGTCGACGACACCCATGATGCTCGCTGTGCCGTCGTGGACGAAACCTTCGACGGTGACCTGCTCGCCCGTGAGTACGCCCTCGGCGATCAGCCGCTTGGTGCCGATGCTTGATGAGGCGTAGCGCCGGAGCAACTGGTCAAGGGGCGCAAAGAATTGATCGAGCGCCGCCCAGCGCGGCAAGAGCCGAGCAAGCGCCGCAGCAGACTCGACGCGCTCGGCCCCGATCGAGAAAAACGACTTCACCGGCTTGACAAAGAGCGGGAAGCGCAAGCTCTGCGGAAGGGGCGTGTCCTCCGCCACATCGATGAGCGCAAAGGGCGGCACGGCTTCGGGCACGAGTTTGGCTTGGGCAAGCCTTGCCAGATATTTGTGCTGGCAGATCGCGCTAACACCAGGGTCCGGTCCCGGAAGACCAAGGCGCTCGGCGATGGCGGCGGCAAGCGTCGAGCCCGGATAGTCGTCGGTGCTGATGACCCCGGCAAGGCGAATGCCCGCGACCTTGTCGAGGATCGTTTCCATCTCTTCGAGCGGGCCGTTGGCGAAGTCGGCGCGGCTCGCGACGTTGCAGATCAGGTCTTCGAGGCTGGTGCTGGCGTAGTCGTGAAACAGGTATTTGACGCCGGGAGGGGAGACGAGCGGAAGCTCGCGAAGATCGCGATGAGTGGGACAGACGACGAGGATGGTTCGGTCTGTCTCCTCCGGCCCCCCGCTCTCGGCGTGTGCTTCCCCGCTGTTACTTCTTGCCATCGGCGGATCCTTCGCCCGCCACGATGCGGGGCGGAATTCTTGCTGAGGCAGAGGAGGCCCGATTGATCGGGACTTTCGAACTGGCTAGTGTCGCCGCTCGTGTCAACAGGTTTCGTTTGGGACCCATGCCCTTACATTTCGGCAAACTTGGCGCGGCCATCGCGCTTCTGACCGTCGCGGCCTTTGTGCTGTGGCTGATGTTTACCACGTTCTTCGCAACCGAGCAGGCCGAGCGGGAGATCGAGCGGACGGGGGCCGTCGCACTCGGCCTGAGCTCTTTGAGCTAACCCGCCCCCGGCAAGAGCCCCATTGCCATGGATTACCGCGAGCTCGGCCTCACCGGCTTGAAGATCTCGAGGCTTTGCCTCGGCACCATGACCTTCGGCGAGCAGAATAGCGAAGCCGAGGGCCACGCCCAGATGGACTATGCTTTCGACCGCGGCATCAACATCTTCGATGCCGCGGAAATCTATCCGATCCCGCCCAAGGCCGAGACACAAGGCCGTACCGAGGCGATCATCGGCACCTGGCTCGCGGCGCGGAAGAGGCGCGACAAGGTGATGGTCGCGACCAAAGTCGCAGGCCGCGGCAAGATGACCTGGTTGCGCAAGAGCGAGACGGCGACGCGGCAAAGCCCGGCACAAATCATGGAAGCGGTCGAAGCAAGCCTCAAGCGCCTCAAGACCGATCATATCGACCTCTATCAGCTCCACTGGCCCGACCGGCCGATGCGCATCTTCGAGGGCCTCGACTATCTGCATCTCAAAGGCGACAAACACCCGGTCCACGACATCCTCGGCGCTCTGGGGAAGCTCGTGGTTGACGGCAAGGTCAGGTTCGTCGGCCTGTCGAACGAGACGCCCTGGGGGGTCATGAGCTTTCTCAAGGCGTCGGAGCAGCATGGTCTCGCCCGGCCGGTCTCGGTCCAGAACGCCTACAATCTCGTCAACCGCTCCTTCGAGATGGGCCTCTCGGAAGTAACCTACCGCGAGCAGGTGAGCCTGCTAGCCTATTCGCCTCTCGGCCAAGGCTATCTCAGCGGCAAGTATGAAGGCGGCGCGCTGCCGCCCGGCTCGCGCAAGGCGTTGTTCGCGAGATTAGGCCGCTATGAGAAAGGGAATGGTCCCAAGGCGATTTCTACCTATATTGAGGTTGCGCGCCAGTACCGGCTCGACCCGGCGCAAATGGCGATCGCGTTTGCCGTGTCGCGGCCGTTCGTCACCAGCACCATCATCGGTGCGACGACCATGGAGCAGCTCAGGACCGATATCGCCGCAGCCGAGCTCAAGCTGTCCGACGCCGTGCTTGCGGATATCGACCAAGTCCATCTTGACTATCCCAACCCCTGTCCCTGACGCTTGCCGTGAGTGAGCTTCGCCCATGCCACGACTCTTCTCCGCCATCGAGATTCCGAAGAGCATCGCCGAGCGCCTGACGATGCTTCGCGCCGGGCTGACCGGCGCGCGCTGGATCGATCCCGAGAATTATCATCTGACGCTGCGCTTCGTCGGCGACGTGGAGGGGCCGACGGCGCGGGACTTCACCGCCGCGCTCGGCGAGATCGTGGCGGCGCCTTTCGAGCTTGCCCTGAACGGTCTCGGAAGTTTCGGCGGCGGCAAACCGCGCGCGATCTTCGCCGGCATCGCGCCGTCGGAAGGGCTCGAAGCATTGCGGCGGGCCAATGAACGGGCGGCGCGCGAGGCGGGCCTGCCGCCGGAGGGCCGCAACTACAAACCGCATGTGACGCTTGCGCGGCTGAAGGGCGCGCGTGCCGACGCGGTCGCGGCGTATCTGGAGCGCCAAGGCGGGATCGGGCCCGAGCCCTTCACCGTCAACCGCTTCGTGCTCTACTCGTCGCGAAACTCGGTCGGCGGTGGACCCTACGTCGTCGAAGCGGCCTATCAGCTCGAAACCTAGGCTAGCTAGCAGCCCCCCTCCCGGGGTGCCCGTCATTGCCGGGCTTGACCCGGCAATCCATTCCATTGGCGCTTCATCGCGCTGAAACGAAACGGAATGGATGCCCGGACTCAAGCCTGCGCCCGGGCCGGCGGAGCCGGACCCGGGTGTCCGGGCATGACGAAAGCTGCGGGCTGCCCTCAACCCTCAATTCGTCGAGGGCTCCTTCGAAGCGCTTACTCAGCATAAGGACTATTTCGCGATGGCCGACTACGCTTCCGTCACGCCGTGAAACGCTCTATTAGGCGCCCTTTTTCACGGGCGCTGCCGCCTCGTCGAGGAGATGGGCGAGAAGGCCGCGGGAGGCCTGATCGATCAAATCGAACGCATGGTCGAAACCCGCGGGACCGCCAAAGAAGGGATCGGGTACGTCCGTCGCCGCCGCCTGCGGTGCAAAATCGAGCAAGAGGCGGATCTTGTGCCGGGCGTCGCTCGGAGCGAGCTCGACTAGCTCCTGGTAATTTTGCCCATCCATGGCGAGGAGGAGGTCGAAGCGGGTGAAATCGCCGTGCTCCACCTGCCGCGCATTTTGGCCCGAGATGTCGATGCCGCGATCGCGGGCCGCATTTTGCGCGCGGGGGTCCGGAGCCTGGCCGACATGCCAATGGCCGAGGCCGGCCGAATCGATGTCGAAGAGATGGAGCACGCCCTGCTCTTCGGCCACGCGGCGGAACACGCCTTCGGCCATCGGCGAGCGGCAAATATTGCCGAGGCAGACGAACAGGATGCGGTGCTTTGCCATCGACAAGGGAAATGGCATGCAGCCGGTCGCCATGCAAGTCGCGCCCCGCGCCGTGAGCTTTGCTTGCAGGACCTTCGCCCCTACCTTATTTTCTGCTTCGGTTTCTCTTCTTGCGAGGTGAGGACGATGGTTGCCTGGAACGAAGCAAGCGAGCTCAAGCACGCGGCTCTTGGCCGGCAAATCTCGCTCGCCGCTTTCGCCGAGCGGGAGCGGAAGGTCCGCCGCGACTTCTGGGCCAAGCTCAAGCGCTTTGCCGGAATGGTGCCGTTCGTCGAGGATCTGATCGTCGCCTATTATTGCGCGCTCGATCCCGCGACGCCGATGCGCGTGCGCGGGATGCTTCTCGCGGCGATCGCCTATTTCATTCTGCCCGCCGATATCATCCCCGACCTGATCGCGGGGCTCGGCTTCGCCGACGACGCCGCGCTGCTGACCGCGGTGATCGGCATGGTCGCCTCCAACATCACGCCGACCCACAGGGCCGCCGCGGCGCGGGCGCTCGACAAGGAGCTTCCCGGCGCGAGCTAAGCTTGCGGGTTGACGATCACCTTGCCGGTGACCTTGCGGCCCTCGATCAGGGAAAGCGCCTGCGCGGTCTCGCCGAGGGCGAAGCGCGCATGGATGTGAGGCGCGATCAGCCCCTGTTCGCACCAGTCGAGAAGCTGAACCATGTTGGCGCGGTGACGTGCGGGCTCGCGCTCGACGAAAGCGGGCCAGAACACCCCGACGATGGCGCAGCCCTTGAGAAAGACGAGATTGAGCGGAATATGCGGGATCGCGCCCGAGGCGAAGCCCACCACGAGATATCGCCCATCCCAAGCCATGGCGCGCAGGCTCGCTTCGGAAGCGTCGCCGCCGACCGTATCGTAGAGCACATCGACGCCCTTCGGCTTGGTCAGCGCCTTGAGCCGCGTCTTCAGGTCCTCGGCCGCGTAGTCGATCCCGTCATCGGCGCCATGCTTCCGCGCGATAGCAAGCTTGTCGCCCGACGAGGCCACGGCGATGATGCGTGCCCCCATCAGCTTGGCGATCTCGACGGCGGCAAGCCCCGCACCCCCAGCGGCGCCGAGGATCGCCACGGTCTCGCCTTGCTCGAGGCGACCGCGGTCCTTGAGGCCGTGGAGAGCCGTGCCATAGGTGACGGGTATGGCGGCAGCGGCTTCGTCGCTCACGCCGTCCGGAATAGGAACCGCGTTGCTCGCCTTGGTGACGACCTTCTCGCGGCAACCATTGCCGCCGGTGAAGGCCACGATCCTCTGCCCGAGCGCCAAGCCCGTGACGCCGGCGCCGATCCCTTCGATGGAGCCCGCGATCTCCGCTCCCGGCGAATACGGAAGAGGCGGCGTGACCTGATAGCGGTTGCGCAGAACGAGCGTGTCGGAGAAGTTGAGGCCGACCGCCGTCACCTTGATCAGGACTTCGCCAGGTCCCGGCCGCGGGTCCTCCACCTCCTCAAGACGCAGCGCCTCAAGTCCCCCAAATTCGGAAATTTGCGCAACGCGCATCGCTTGAGGCTCCGTATCGGTTTTGTGGTCGAGACAGATACAGCAAGCGATGCCCCGCTGGTATGGCCAGTTCCAGAAGCGGCTGCCATGTCGCCCTTTCTTGCCCTGCGCGCTTGTGGCAGACAGGACCCGTGAAAACCCTGCTCCCGGCGACCCGCGGCTATTTCGCCATCGGCGTGGAGGGCATCTCCAAGGCCGTCAATCTCGGCAATCTGCTGCGCTCGGCCCATGCTTTTGGGGCGAGCTTCGTGTTCACGATCGGCGCCGACGACAAGGCGTTCGAGCTTCGCTCCGACACGTCGAAGTCCACGACGCATTTGCCCGTCTACCATTGGCGAAGCTTGAAGGAGCTCGAGCTGCCCAAGGGATGCAGCCTGGTCGGGGTCGAAATGCTGGACCAGGCCCACGACCTCCCGAGCTTCCCCCACCCCTTGCGCGCGGCCTATGTGCTCGGTCAAGAACGCGGCGCTCTGACGCCCGAATTGGCGGCGCGCTGCCAGCATTTGGTGCGGATTCCGTCGGCCTTCTCTCTCAATGTCGCCACGGCCGGCGCCATCGTCATGTATGACCGCTTGCGCTCGCTCGGGCGTTTCGCCTCGCGTCCCGTGGCCGAACAGGCCGAGGCGCTGCCGGCCATGCCGCATGTGCAAGGGGCCCCGCGCAGGCGGCGAAAGCCGGTTGACCGGTCCGTTTAGTCGAAGGAGAATCGGCGGGTCAGGGGTTGGGCCCTGCTCGCGAATCGGGGGTAGGACGATGCACCGAGCCGTTCGAGCTGCCGGCATTGCCGCAGCGCTGGTTGCAACGCCGGCGTTGGCGCAAGAGGTTACGCTTCTGCAGAAATTCAAGGATTGGACGGCCTACGCTGCGGGCTCCCCCAAGGTTTGCTTCGCGGTCGCCAAGCCGACCGAGTCGAATCCCAAGAAGATCAAACGCGGCCCTATTCTCTTCTACATCTCGCAATGGCCGGCCGACAAAGTGGTGAACGAAGTCAGCGTGAAGATGGGCTATCCGTTCGGCGATGGCGCAAAGACCACTCTCACCATCGGTTCTGAGAAGTTCGAGATGTTCACCAAGGACGAGGGGGCCTTCGTCGAGAAGCCGGACATGGAAACCAAGTTGATCGAGGCCATGAAGACCGCAAACTCGATGAAGATCGAGGGGAAATCGACCCGCGGGACCGCCACCACCGACACGTATTCGCTGAACGGCCTGTCTGACGCGTTGGACCGCGCCGTGAAGGAATGCAGCGGTTAGCCCGCGAGCTACGGAATTCGTCATCCTGAGTCGGCCGCGAAGCGGCTCTCGAAGGACGCACCCAAGGTAGTCTGACCCCCATTTTTCGCTCTCCCCTTGGGGAGAGCACGCGCGCGCATTTTCGATGCGCTACCGCTTCGCTGCTTGAGCGCAAGGCGCGCGCAATGAGGGGGGCGAAACCATGGAAACGATTCACCCTCACCCTTCCCGCCACTCGCCGCGCTTCGCGCGTCGGGCGGAAGCCCCTCGGGTCAAGCCCGAGGGCAGGCTCTCTCCCTCGAGGGAGAGGGGAAATTGCCCAGCGCCGAGGCTTAGGCTGCGAGCTACTGGATTCGTCATCCTGAGGTGGCCGCGGGAACGCGGCCCTCGAAGGACGCACCTTGCGTCGTCATCCTTCGAGGCTCGCTCCGCTCGCACCTCAGGATGACGATTTCGGCACGTCGCCACGAGCTCGTTGACCCTCACCCGATGGAGAGGGGAAATTGCGCTGCCGCGAAGCTTGCCAGATCGAGCCCGGGACATGGTATGACCGTGACGCCGGATCGCACCGGCCCGATGTCATGACCATGATTTCACTTTTCCCGCAATCAGCAGCGCCTACCGCCCGCGACCGGTCTCAGCGTGAGCCGATCCTCGGGCTTGGCCGCGGCGAGCTTGCCGCGCGTCTCGGCGCGCTCGGAGTTCCCGACCGGCAGCGGCGTATGCGGGTGAGCCAGCTTTGGAGTTGGGCCTATGTCCGCGGCGCAACCGATTTCGCCGCCATGACCGATATCGCCAAGGAGCTCCGGGGCGAACTTGCCGCGTCGTTTTCGCTCGCGCGCCCCGAGATCGTGACCGAGCAAGTTTCGGTCGACGGCACCCGCAAATGGCTGCTTCGCCTCGCGGACGGCAAGGAGGTCGAGACCGTCTACATCCCCGAGGAGGATCGCGGCACGCTGTGCATTTCGAGCCAAGTCGGCTGCACGCTCACCTGCTCGTTCTGTCATACCGGAACGCAGCGTCTCGTGCGCAATCTGACAGCCGGCGAGGTCGTCGGCCAGATCGCGCTGGCCCGCGACCGGCTTGGCGACTGGCCGGGTGCCACGGCGCCGGACCCGCGGGGGCTCCCCGACGCGATGCGCAAGATCACCAATGTCGTGCTCATGGGCATGGGCGAGCCGCTCTACAATTTCGACAATGTGCGCGACGCCTGCCTCGTCGCCGCCGACGGCGACGGCCTCTCCATCTCAAAGCGCCGGATCACGCTCTCGACCTCGGGCGTGGTCCCGGAGATTCCGCGATGGGGCGAGGAAGCCGGCACCATGCTGGCAATTTCTCTGCATGCGGTGCGCGACGAACTGCGCGACACGCTGGTGCCGATCAACAAGAAGTGGCCGCTTCGAGACCTGCTCGCGGCGGCCCGCGCCTATCCCGGCCTCTCCAACGCCAAACGCATCACCTTCGAATACGTGATGCTGAGGGGCGTCAACGACTCGATCGGCGACGCCAAGGAGCTGGTGCGGCTGCTCGCCAAGATCCCCGCCAAGATCAACCTGATCCCGTTCAATCCCTGGCCCGGCGCGCCGTTCGAATGCTCGGACTGGGAGCAGATCGAGAAATTCGCCGAGGTGGTGAACCGCGCGGGCTATGCGAGCCCGGTGCGGAGCCCGCGCGGCCGGGACATCATGGCGGCGTGCGGGCAATTGAAAAGTGCAAGCGTCAAGACGAGGGCGAGCGAACGGCTCGCAACGCCCCTTTAGCCGCGCTGCGCAAAGGCGAGAGCCGCCTCCAGGCGGTCGTTGCCCCAGAACAATTCATCGCCGATGGTGAAAGACGGCGCGCCAAACAAGCCGCGCTCGGCAGCCTCCTCGGTCTGGCGCTTCAGAGCGTCCTTGATTTCCGGCGTGTCGGCCCGGGCGAAGGCGGCATCCGTGTCGATGTCGAGAGCAGAGAGAATCGTGCGCAGCGTCGCGTCGTCACTGATGTCCTTCTGCTCGGCGTAATTCGCCACGAAGACGGCTCGGCTGAAGGCGGGGGTCCAGCCTTCGGGCTCGCCGATCAGCGCAAGCCGCGCCGCCTTGAGCCCATTTTGCGGAAAGCGAAGCGGGGGGAGGACGAGCGCCAAGCCGTCGGCCTGGCAGATCCGCTCGAGATCCCGCCACATGTAGCGCCCCTTGATCGCGAAGATGTTGAATGGCGAGTCGTTCCAGCCATAGGTCTTGAAGATCGGCCCAAGCAGGAAGGGGCGCCAACGCAGAGCGACGCCAGCGGAATCGGCGAGCCCTCCGACCCGCATCGCTGCGGGATAGGAGTAGGTGCTGCCGAACTCGTACCAGAACTCGACTTCTGCCATGCTAGGCTCCCGAGCTACGGCACGGCGCCATTTGAGTAGGGCCATTTGATACGGGAAACAGCTCAAATCCAACCGATGATCGTCCGTACCGTCCTCCGTATGATTTGGGTGGTGGTTGCCCTTTTCGTTTCTGCGCTTGCGGCGCTCGCGGTGCTGTTCACGCTGGGCGCGATCTGGGCGGGCGAGGAGCTTCGCGCCGCGGCGCCTGACCATCCCCTGGTTCGCGACGGCGCGCCGATCTTCGGCATGATGCTGTTCGCGGGCACCGTCGGTCCCGCCTTGACGGCGCTCCCGGCCCTGATCGCCGTGGCGGCGGGCGAAGTTTTGAGGGTCCGCTCCTGGATGTATTACGTGCTGGCGGGAGGGCTGTCGCTCGCCGTTATCCCCATCCTGGCCGCGCCGGAGACGGCCGAGCTTCCGGCCGTCCTTGCCAGTCACGCCATGACGATCTTCGCCACCGCGGGGTTCGCCGGCGGGTTCCTCTATTGGCTGCTCGCCGGTGCGCGGGCCTAGGCGTGTGGAGCCTTTACCAAAACCGTTATTAGCCTTTGAGGCGTTGTGAGCGAACGTTGGCAAGGTGATTGTTCAGGCATATCATTGCTCGTTCTGGTGGAGCTTGCGTAGCGATGGCAGTGCCCTTCATAGCATTGGCCGTATCACTTCTTCTGTTTTTCGGCTTTTTGCTACTGCTGTATCGCTTGCTGCGCTGGCTGTGGTGGCGCCTGCCGTTTGTGTTGCCTGCCGACCTGGAACCCCTAGACAGGCTGATCGGCATTCTCGCAGCGCTCGTACTCTTTCCGGAATTGCTGGAATACGCTTGGTTGACAATCGAATCCCTCTTCAAGATTTTTCCAAAACTTATCACCGACATAGCGAACCTCAGAGTGACCACTTGCGAGTATGGTTCAGACTTCGTCTGCCTTAGTGACGCTGTGGCTAAACTTCAGGTCTTTTTTGTCAATTCAGGATCTCAGCTGCTTGCCGCTCTCAAATTTTCAAGCTTCCCAATCGTCTCATTCGTCTGGTTTCTACTGACGGTTATCATCCTCAGTCAGCTTGTTGCTTACATTCGTAGGCGCTTTGACGCTGGCTCTCTCGCACGCTCTGTCATGAAGAGAGTACGGAGGGCACCCAAACAACTTTGGCCGCGCCTGGTATTCACAGCCTTAGTCGTGGTCTCGTTCTACTTGGGCCTGAGCGCGTTGTTGGCCATTCCGGTGTTGCAAGACAAATCGCGAGGTGCCCTCACGTCAGAGCAGTTGATTAAGGCGATCGATTCGATAAGTCTCACCAAGGAGTCTTTTGACGCCAGCTATCCTGTTGCATTGCCCGTTCCGCCGGAGGTCCCAGAGCCTCAGGTTTTGGAGGACAGAGCCAGTGTGCTGGACTCCATGTGGCAGGCGGGAAAAAAACAGCGAGAGGATATCACGGACAACTTGCAGCAGTCCTGGACCTTCCTCCGCACAGCTGCGTTCAACAAGCAAAGCGAGATAAGCAATGTGGCAAAAGATCTAGTCAACTTCACCTCATCGGGCGCTACGCGGAAGCAATTCGACAAATATTATTCCGACCTCTACGCCTGGCACCGCGAGGCTATACGTTCAGTCCGTACACGGATCACTGAATGCCATAACGCAGCCGTCAAATACCTGGTGACGTCCAACCAGGTGCTTGATCAGTTCCGATTGGCGATACAACAAGAACGTCCCCCAGTTATCAAAACGATCGATGGATCTTTTGAAAACGCGCGCACTGTCTATCCGATCTATGAAAATGCGGTGTTCGCGTGCCGACAGCTAAGTGATGGGGATCTGCCGCCGACGCCGTCTCGGCCCGCCGTAGGCGACCTCCTCGGCCCGGTTGGAGTGTGGACTAGCTGGGTCGTCGACCCAGAACTAATGCCCATTGTCATCATAACTGGACTGGTGGGTTTTAGCCTGCTCGGCGCCACGGTTTCGCGGGCGGTTCGAGTACAAGATGAGCGTCGCAAGACGACACTGACTCTTAATGATCTGCTTATTGTCATCGCTGGCGGCACCACGGCGGCGATCGTTGTCTTTCTCGCGGCTTACGGCGGACTCGCTCTCCTCGGCAGTTCAGGCGGAGACCCAAACCCTTACGTCGTCTTCGCGACTTGCCTCGTCGGAGCGGTCTTTAGCGAGGACGTGTGGAAATGGGCGCGGCGGAAGTTTTCGGTCTCCCAACAGGAAGAGGACGCCCGAAAGCGCGAAGCGGAAAAAGTGCCGCCGTCCAAGGCGCCCCCTGTTGTCAATGCGCCGAAAACAGGCACCCTCAACCGCGGGCGCAAGCCTCGCTCAACACGCACCTAGTTTGGGCCCAACGCAATCTCGCCACCGCGGGGTTCGCCGGCGGGTTCCTCTATTGGCTGCTCGCCGGCGCGCGGGCTTAAGCCGCCGCTTCTTGCGTGAGGTCGAGAACGGCCTCGTCTTGCACGAAATCAAGCGCGGCGATCCGCGCTTGCAGGGCAAGACGCGCCGCCGGCCATGACTCAGGCACGTGCTGCGTGACGGTCTCGCGCCAGGCCTCGCTGCCGTGGTGATGCAGGCGCCGGGCCCTCAAGCCCCTGGGCTCAGGGATCATCGGGGATTCGTCAAGGTTCTGGGGGATCATCGGTTCTCTACCCTCTTGTCTCACCGCCCGGGCGACCCCTGCCGTCTCCGCGGGCGATCACTTTCCGACACGATGTCTTGCGCGACCTGTCGCGGCCGGCCGACTTAACGCTTCATTGCCAACGAACGCCGAAGCCCTCGCAAAAGTTCCGGGGAGCGCCTTGCTCCCTCCCGCCGCTTCCCTATAGTTGCGCCTCCATTCGGCCCGGCAACCCCATGACCAAGCGCAAAGACGTGAAAAAGGTGGTGCTCGCCTACTCGGGCGGGCTCGACACCTCGATCATCCTCAAATGGCTTCAAGCGACCTACGGTTGCGAGGTCGTGACCTTCACGGCCGATCTCGGCCAGGGCGAGGAGCTCGCGCCCGCGCGCAAGAAGGCCGAGATGCTCGGCATCAAGGAGATCTTCGTCGAGGACCTCCGCGAGACGTTTGTGCGCGACTTCGTCTTTCCGATGTTCCGCGCCAACGCGCTCTACGAGGGGGCCTACCTTCTCGGCACCTCGATCGCGCGGCCGTTGATCGCCAAGCGCCAGATCGAGATTGCCAAGCTCACCGGCGCCGACGCCGTGGCCCATGGCGCCACCGGCAAGGGCAACGACCAGGTGCGCTTCGAACTCACCTATTATGCGCTTGCCCCCGACATCAAGGTGATCGCGCCGTGGCGGGAATGGGACTTGAAGTCGCGGAGCGACCTGATTGCGTTCGCCGAGCGGCATCAGATCCCCGTCGCCAAGGACAAGCGGGGCGAGGCCCCGTTCTCAGTCGATGCGAACCTGCTGCACTCTTCGTCAGAAGGGAAGGTGCTCGAGGACCCGGGCGCAGAGCCGCCGTCTTACGTCTATCAGCGCACGATCGGCCCTGAGGAGGCGCCCGACAAGGCAACCGTCGTTACAGTCGGCTTCAAGAATGGCGACGCGGTCTCGATCGACGGCAAGGCACTCTCGCCCGCCGCGCTGCTGACGCGGCTGAACGAGCTTGGCGGCGACAACGGCATCGGCCGCGTCGATCTGGTCGAGAACCGTTTCGTCGGCATGAAGAGCCGTGGCGTCTACGAGACTCCCGGCGGCACGATCCTCTATGTGGCGCACCGGGCGATCGAGTCGCTCACGCTCGACCGCGAGGCGATGCATCTCAAGGACGGCTTGATGCCGCGCTATGCCGAGCTCGTGTATTACGGCTTCTGGTTCTCGCCCGAGCGGGAGATGTTGCAGGCCCTCGTCGACAAGAGCCAGGAGCATGTCGAGGGCGAGGTCGCGCTCAAGCTCTATAAGGGCAATGTCACGGTGATCGGCCGGTCGAGCCCGAAATCGCTCTACTCCGACAAGATGGTCACGTTCGAGGACGACGCCGGCGCTTACGACCAGAAGGATGCGGGTGGCTTCATCAAGCTCAACGCGCTTCGCTTGCGCCTTCTCGGCAAGCGCCGCCAGGAAAAGGCCTGAGCGTCTTGGGGATTGAGGTATGTGGCCCGATAGGCGGCTGATCGATCTCTTTGGCGTCGAGCTGCCCATCGTCGTCGCGCCGATGGGGAACTTCGCCGGTCTCGAGCTCGCGATTGCCGTGGCGGAAGCGGGCGGACTTGGATCGCTTCCCTGCGCGGCACTCGAACCCGGTCAGATCCGCACCGAGGTCGCCGCGTTCAGATCGCGCGCGCGCAAACCGGTGAGCCTCAATTTCACCTGCCATGTCGAGGCGCCATCGGACCTCGACAAGGAACGCGCCTGGCTCTCGCACCTTGCGCCCTACTACGCCGAGCTCGGCGTCGAGGCGCCGTCGCTGCCGTTCAGAGCTCCGCACCCGCCCTTCGGCGAGGCGGCTTGCGCCGCCATCGAAGCAACCCGCCCGGAAATCGTGAGCTTTCATTATGGCCTGCCTGCGCCAAGTCTGCTCGGGCGCGTCAAGGCGACAGGCTGCAAGATCATGTCGTCGGCGACCACGCTCCGCGAGGCGCAGTTTCTCGCCGCCCACGGCGTCGATGCGATCATCGCCCAAGGCGCGGAAGCCGGCGGGCATCGCGGCATGTTCATCGAGACGGATGTTGCGACGCAAGTGGGAACGCTCGCGCTGGTGAGGGCCATCGCAGAAGCGGTGAAAGTGCCGGTGATCGCGGCCGGCGGCATCGCCGATGGAAGAAGCGTCGCGGGTGCGCTCGCGCTTGGCGCATCGGCCGCGCAGATCGGCACGGCCTATCTGTTGTGCCCCGAAGCCATGACCACGCCGCTGCACAGGGCCGCTCTCGCGGAACCCGCGCGCGAGACCGTCATCACCAATGTCCTCACCGGTGGCCCGGCGCGAGGAATCGTCAACCGGTTCATTCGGGAGCAGGGACCGCTGAACAGGGCCGCTCCTATCTATCCGCTCGCGCGCCTTGCCATCGCGCCGCTGCGTGCCAAAGCGGAAGCGTCAGGTGCCGCGGATTTCTCGCCGCTCTGGTCGGGACAAGCGGCGAAACTCCCTGGGTCCATCGGCGCGCGCGAACTGACTCTGCGCCTTGCCGAGGAAGCGCGAAGCGCGCTGCATGAGCTCGCTTAACCCTCGTCGGGCATGACCACCGCGCCCTTGGGGAATTTTTCGAAGACGCTCTCTGGCACGCCGAAATTGGTGGCGAGCAGAAGGCTGGGATTGCCGGCCATCCACGCGGTGATCGAGATCGATTCGTAAGTCGCGTTGTTGAACACGACGATCATCTCGACGTCTTCGCTCCCCGTGTTCTCGATGTAGTGACCGTAGCCCTGCGGCACGTAGCCCACGTCACCCATGACGAACGCATCGGTCCGGGCGCGGCCGTGGCTTCCGAACACGGTCATGCGCGCGTTGCCTCGCAGATAGAACTGCCACTCCGCTGCATTGGGATGCCAATGCAGCTCGCGCATGGCGCCGGGCCTGATGGTGAGGAGTGCGCCGGTCATGGTGGTCGAGATGGGGAACTCGCGCGCAGATACGATGCGCATGGTGCCGCCGGCGAAAAGGTCTGGTTCTTGAGCGAGCAGGCGATAGCGGTGGGTGAGCGCCGGTGCGTTGAGCGAGCCTGGAGCGGGCGCTTCCGGCAAAGACGGCGGCACCGGGCCTTTGGCGATATAGACTTCCTTCTTCGGAAAGTTCGCAAAGGTCGAAGCGGGGAGATCGAAGTTCTTGGCAAGGACCTCGGCGGGTGTGTGGCCGAGCCAGTCGGTGATCGAGAAGGTGCCGAACTCCGAGAAATAGCCGTTGTCGAACACCAAGATGAAGGTGCAGGTGCCGGGGCCCAGGCCCTGGATCGAGTGACCGTGGCCGCGTGGGAAATACCAGACGTCGCCCGGGCCGAAATCGGCGATCTCGGCCTGGTTCTCAGGATCGATCGTCGTGACCCGGCAGCGTCCGTCGATGACGTAGGCCCACTCGGCGGCGTTCGCGTGCCAGTGAAGCTCGCGCAAGCCCCCGGGCTCGAGCGTCATATAGACGCCGGCAAGCTTGTCGGAGACGGGAAACCCCGTGACGTTCGCTTCCTTGGCCGTGCCGCCATCGAAGGTCTTTGTCTCGATGCCGCCGAGCGGATAGCGGAAGGAGGGGAGCTCGGCCCCGCTGAGGGGCGGGGGCTCCGGTCCGTAACTCGGCTCGGGAGTTTCACCACCCCTTCCCTCGGCGCTCCACAGCAAACCGCCCATCGCCACTCCTCCCATCAGCTCGCGTCGTGAAAACCCAGACATCTGTTCCTCGTATTGAAGCTCGGCCTCTTGGTTTGGCCCCGGCGCATGAGGTGCTCGCGAGCTGCGAATGTCGGGCGGAAGTGCTAACGAAAGCTTGCCGTCGACGTTTCGTCCGAGCTGCGTACCGCACCCGTGCCGATTCTGCACGCGGGCGACCCTCGCCGCCGCGCCGGGCTTCGTGACAACCGGGGCGCGCCTGGTGTAGGACCGCCGAGGCGGCGGCGGCGGTCGCGTGAGCAAACCTGGAAATCTCGATCATGAGGGTGATTTACATAGCCAGCGCAGCCCATAGCGGCTCTACGATTCTCGACATGATGCTCAACGCCCACCCTAAGATCATCTCGGTCGGCGAGGTCCTGAAGCTCAATAACGTGAAATACTGGAAGTCGGGGGACGTGAAGGTTACGCGATGTTCCTGCGGTGCGAGCGGGCTCCTGCAATGCGCGTTCTGGTCGCGCGTGAACGCGTGGATCAAGAAGACCTACGGCAAGTCCTTGGCCGATCTCAATGTGGATGACTATCGCCAAGGCGACATGGCGGACGAGCCCAACACCCTGCTGTTCAGGGCGATCTCCGCAGTTTCAGGCAAGAAGTTCATCGTCGACTCCTCAAAGAGTCCTCACAGGCTCGACTATTTGTTGCGGCGCGAGGAGCTGAACGTCTATCCCGTCCACCTCGTGCGAAGACCGGAAGGTCAAATTGCCTCCGTCGTCGATCGTTTCGGTATCCTCCAATCCATCTTCCGCTATGAAGTCGTGAACGCGCAAACCCGGCAGCGGCTGAAGTCGGTGCCGCACGGCTTCGTTCGCTACGAGGACCTGGTGCTTGAGCCGAAGCGCACGCTGCAAGAACTCTTGGAACCGTTGGGACTCGAATTCGATCCGATTCAGCTGACGTGGGCCGAGCAGCCAAAGCATAGTTTTGCCGGCAATCACGCCCGTTGGCAGACGAAAAGCGAGCTCGTCCTCGATGAGAATTGGAAACATCGTCTCAGCCCCTCGCAGAGGCTGCTCATCGACGTCGGCACGATCCTCTCTCGGTCCAGCGCCCCTCGTTCACAAGCGCGGAAGCTCGGTCCGTGAACGTTGTGCCGCTTTAGAGCGTGGCGGGCTTGCTTGCGTGAATGCCGGTCAGGATGATGCTTTCAAGCCACGGCCACGTAGGGCCGCGGCGTGATGCGCGATAGGCGCGGAACCCCCGCGATCGGCTAATCGAAGGGGTTCCAAAAAGGCCGGGCGTCGTCTCGCGGATTAGCTTGCGCTTTGGTCTTTCTTCACTTTCTTGCACTCGGCCGCGGCTTTCTTCGCGGTCTTGGCTTCCTTCTCGGTCGCGTAGGCTTCCGTGCCGATCATGACGAGCTTGGTCCCGTCAGGTTTCTCCTGCGTCACGCCACATTTCCCGGTCTCCGGGTTCTTGGCAACGTAATATTCGGCGGCAAAAGCGGGTGTCGCGACGGCGATCATAACGGCCGAAACAACGAGGTATCTGAGGGGCATCGCAATCTCCTTGTGTTAAGTCCGGCGGACATTCTAATGGGTTCTTGGCCAAACTGTGACTGTGCTCGGCCCCAGTGAGCTGAAGGAAGGCCGTTAGCGCCGATAGCGCGTCCAATGCGCGGATGCTCGGCGCGAAAGGTGCTGCTAAGAGAATGCGTTATGGCGGGTGAGCCGGCCACGGCGGAAGCGGGTCCATGTGCGGGATTGCGGGATTCGTAAACTCTAGGCGGCATTTTGGGCCCGATGAGCTCAGCGCCATCGCGTCGCGCATGGCGGATCGTCTCAGCCATCGCGGACCCGACGATCGAGGCGTATGGATCGACGCCGGCTCCGGCGTGGCGTTTGGGCATACCAGGCTCGCCATTATCGACCTCAGTCCGGCCGGTGCTCAGCCGATGCTGTCGCGGTGCGGGCGCTTTGTGCTGAGTTACAACGGCGAGGTTTACAACGCGCCCGAGCTGCGGGCCGAGCTCGAGAAAGCGGGCCACACGTTTCGTGGTCACTCCGACACTGAAGTGATGGTCGAAGGCTTTGCCGCCTGGGGCTTGCGCGCCATGGTCGCGCGCTTGATCGGCATGTTCGCCTTCGCGGCATGGGATCGGGCGACCCGCACGCTTACGCTTGGGCGCGATCGTCTCGGCATCAAGCCGCTCTATTGGGGGCAGATCGAGAGCAGCTTGGTGTTCGCCTCCGAGCTCAAGGCCCTCATGGCGTTCCCCGGCTGGGAGGGCGAGATCGACCGCGATGCTCTGGCGGCATTCCTGCGCTACGGCTATGTGCCAACGCCGATGAGCATTTATCGGGGAGTTCACAAGCTCGCGCCCGGAACGTTGCTCGAATACGGCACTGACGGCGCGGCTCGGATTGCGCCGTATTGGTCTTTAGGCGAGGTCGCAGAGCGCGCGCAGGCCGATCCGCTCGATGTTGCGGACGGCGCGGCAAAGGAGGCGGTCGAGTCGCTCCTTAACGATGCCGTGCGCCGGCACATGGTCGCCGACGTGCCGCTCGGCATGTTTCTGTCGGGCGGCATCGATTCATCGATCGTTGCGGCGCTGATGCAGACAAACAGCGTGCGGCCGATCCGTACGTTCTCGATCGGATTTCGCGAGCAGGCCTATGACGAAGCGGCTCACGCCAAGAGGGTCGCCTCGCATTTGGGCACCGAACATACCGAACTCTACGTGACGGCGGCGGAGGCACAAGCCGTCATTCCGAAGCTTCAGCAAATCTACGACGAGCCCTTCGCCGATTCATCGCAGATCCCCACTTATCTCGTGTCGGAGATGACGCGGCGCCATGTGACCGTCGCGCTGTCTGGCGACGGCGGCGACGAAGTCTTCGCCGGCTATAACCGCTACGGGCAGGGCCTCGCTTTGGCGAAAGCATCGCGCCGAATGCCGGGCGTCGTGCGATCCGGCTTGAGCGCTGCAATCACATCTGTCCCTCCGGGCATCTGGGACCGGCTGTTCCGAACTGTCCCGGAACGAATCCGTCCCCGCCTTGCCGGCGAGAAAATGCACAAGCTTGCCGCCGTGCTGCCCAAGGACGGCGTAGGTTTCTATGAGAGCCTCGTGGCGCAAGGCGAAGATGCCGACGCACTTGTACTCGGGGCAGGCAAGAACAGGGCGGGACTTGGCCATGACGCGCCGCCAGACCGGTTCGCCGACGAAGTCTCGTGGATGCAGTATCTCGACACGCTGCACTACCTGCCCGACGATATCTTGACCAAGGTCGACCGTGCCAGCATGGCGGTTTCGCTCGAGGTGCGCGTGCCGCTTCTCGATCACCGCTTGGTTGAGCTTTCGTGGCGCTTGCCGCTCAAGTTCAAACTGCGGGGCGGCACGGGGAAATGGCTCTTGCGGCAGATCGCTTACAAATATGTGCCGAAGCACTTGTTGGAGCGCCCGAAGATGGGCTTCGGCGTTCCGATCGACGAATGGCTGAGAGGACCGCTCAAGGAATGGGCCGGCGATTTGTTGAGCTCGTCATCCTTAACACGCTTGGGGCTGCTCGATCCCGCGCCGATCGCAAAAAGATGGGATGAGCATCAGGCGGGCGGCCGTAACTGGCAGCATTTTCTCTGGAACGTGCTGGTGTTCGCGGCTTGGCATGACACCTATCGGACTTTGCGCCCGGCCCACTCGGACCGTCGCGCAAAAATGCCGAGGACCGAGGTAGCGCCGTGATGGAGCGATAGCGGCTACGCGGCGCTTTTGGCCCCGGCCTTTGACTGCAGCAGCGTGTTGTAGCGCGCACGCCATTCGTGCGGGGGTCCGTCGAAACGCCGGCAAAGCTCTTCGACCATCGGCAAATATTGCGCGGCGATCTTGCGTTGGAATTCGGCGGGAATGGCCGAGGAGCCGGCGGCCGAATTCACCGCGCCCTCGGGCAGGAGCCGCGCGGGGTTGGCGCTGTCCACGCCAAGAAAAGAGAGCAGATCGGCGACGAAGCTTGCCGGTTCGTCCCTGAGATCATCGAAGAAACAGTAGTGAATCTGCGCGGCAGGAAAGACCGCCTCGAGGCGCCGGATCGTCTCCGTATAGGCTGAGCGCGCCATGAAGCCAGGCCGTCGCGAGCGTTCAAGCGCATACTCGACGGTCAGGGCCCCGGACAGATCTCCCTTTTTGAAACGGTTATTGACGGCCGACCAGGCGCGACTGACCGGGTCGCGCATGACGAAGACGAGAGCGATCCGTGGATTCATGTGCCGGATGCGCTGGAATACCTCCTCATCGACAGTCGCATAGGCCGGCGTGATCTCTCCGGCGAGATGGCCCCGATCCTGCGCGCGACGAAACAGGTTGGCGTACCAGGCGTCGCTCCGCCGGCCGAACAAGTAGCCAATATGCCAGGGGTCCAAGATGCGCCTGCCTGATCGCAGCGCTTGACGCCATCGCTTTTCATCCTGCCAGGTGCGGCCGGCAGCGAGTTGGTCGAAATAGTGAAGCTCTTTGACGGGAGGCAGCCACAGAGCGGGATGCTTTCTCAATACGCGGTGCAGCCAGGTGGTCCCGGCGCGGTGTGCGCCGATGACCAGGAAATCCGGCCCACGCGCTCCGAGGTTCCCGCTCAAATCTCCTCTTCCTCCTCGTCCTGGAGAGGCGCCCGACCGGCGTGGGCGGCCGCCTTCTTGGCGAACTCCTCCAAAATGAGATCGCTTTCGCTTGTGCCTAGGGGCACAAAGCGCTCGATAGCGAATTCGTCAACGGTGAGCAGAGTTTTTTCCCCGAACGTCCCGACAGTCTTGGGGCTCGGGTGGATCATCAAGACAACCTTGTCGCGAAGAAGACCGTCAAGGCTCGCCAAATGTTCGTTGGCGCTGCCGAGCTGATCGAGCTCGAGCGTGGCGATCCCGGCTTGGGCGTTCCTCAGGACTCCGGAGCGAAGGATCGTCGTTCCTATTGGCATACCAGAACCGGGCGCCTTTGCCTCCATCATCGCGCATTGTACGTGCCGTATCGAGTCCGTGGTCGCCACGGCGATACGATCGCCGCCGTGTACGATGATGCGTTCTCCATTCGCTTGAGAACCGAGGAATATCGCCTCGTCGCGGCTGACTGTTGCAAGCGGCGCCTTGTCCATCCTCGGACTGTCACGCATTACCGTGTAGTAAGGAACGAGCTGCGGATAAAAGCGGCTGACGCCGGCGAAAGCTCGGATCAACTGCGTGCTGCCCATAAGCACCAGGCGAAGCGCGCCAATATAGGCAATGAATATCGCCCAACTCCCACGGCCGCTCAGCGCTTGGTTGGCCATGTAGTAGACCACAACAGCGATAATGATGGTTACGACAATACTCAATACCAGCGTGAACTCGGCGAGGATTCTCCTTTGTCCCATGAAAGCGGCGGCAAACGCGGCCGGCGTCTGCATACCCGATACGAGTTCGGCGCTTCGGCCGGAGAGGGACAGTTCTTGGACTTCTTTGTTCAGGGCGATTTGGGTCCGCTCGCGCTGTTTGGAAAGCCTTACGCCTCGGAGCGCGACGGGGTACAGGGAAAACGCGCCTAACGCGACCCCCGCAAGAATGAGGAGGGTTAGCACCGGGTCCATAGCGAGGAGAAAAACGAGTGCGAGCACGGCGCCGACAGCCCCGGACAACGCGGTGAAAAAAATCACCGCCATCAGCGCGCCGCGCCGGGAGCCGCCCAGGATCTTCTGAAAACCCTGTTGTGCGATCATGCGGCTCGCCAGCGGCGCGCGGGGGTCAGGCAGGCGAGATGAAATTACGATAAGGCTCTTGCAACTATCGGTCAGGTTTTCCTCGGCGATCTTATAAGTGATCCTGCGCGCCCAGTATTGAAACGCGCCGCTTGCCAAGAACACCAGGCCAGAGATGCCCACCATGGCCCACACGATCCCCGGTTGGCTGGGGTCGATCGTGATGTCGAACCAAGGGACCTTGAGCGGCTCGTGCCGCTGCATCAATCTGGCATAACCATAGATGACGCCGATGGCGCCCATCTGTCCTGCAATGTAGAGGAGGTTAAGCGCAAGCGCCGCGGCGAGCTGCCTGAAGTGGCCATGAAACGCTTCATAAACGAGGAAAACGACCGCGCTCGTGTAGTTTCGTGCTTGCCTGCCCACTCTCGCCAGCAGAGAGATTGGCTTGGACAAGACATCCGCGTTGGGACGGTTGAGCATCAATTGGTCCTTGGCGCCGCAATCGACTCAAAAAGCGCAAGCCATCGGACGCTCACTTTCGCGATCTCGTAATCGTGCAGGGCTTCGCGCGCCCTCGCGGTATACGCCCTGCGCAAATCCGGCGTGGTCATCATGGTCTCGAGCGCTTCCGTCAAGGCTGGGACGTCGCCGGGAGGGACGAGCTTGCCATAAGTGCCATGGGCCAGGATATCGGCACTTGCACCGGGACATTCGGTCGCAATTGCTGGAATTCCCAGGGAAAGGGCTTCGAGGAGAGCGTTCGGGAAACCTTCGAAACGCGATGGAAGCACGAACAGAGCGGCTTCCGAAAGCGCCCCCGCAACGTCCTTCGTCAAGCCCGGCAGAGCAACTCTCTGCTTCAACTGCCGTCTTTCGATCAGCTCGATCAGTTCCGACCTTTGCGGTCCCTCGCCGTATATGACCACGTTCCATTTGGGATGTTTAGCGGCCAGACGCGCGAAACTTTCGATCAAAACGTCAAAGCCCTTCTGCGGCGCGAGACGTCCGACCGCGACGATTGTGAGCGTGTCGCCATCGCGCCGCTTTGCCAATTGCGTGCCCCCGCTTGCCGCGTTGTGGAAAGCCACAGGATTGGGAATGACATCGACTCGTGTGCGAAATCGAGCCCGGGCCCAGTCGGCAAGGCCCTCGGTCTGCATGACGATTGCGGCCGCCCGATGGTAGAAGAGGCGCCGGGCCAAGCGGTGTACCATTGCAAGTCCGGGCCGGTTCGGCTGGTTGCGCTCAGAAACAACCACGCGACACGGCAAAGCGTGACTCGCCACGAGAGCAACCACATTCGCCTCGGTCATGAAGGCGACCACGATTTCGGGCCGCAGGCGGCGCAAAAGAGCGCGAAGCCGGGCGATCCGCTTCACGTTGGCCGAAACTCTGGCGAATAGCCCGGAGGTTTTGCGTGCTGCCTCGAGGCGATGAATGGTGACGTTCCGGTCCAGGGAGTGAAAAGGTTCTGCCGGATCGGTCTCGAAGGCAATCAGTTCGACCACATGCTTCCGTGACGCCCAGTCGCTGCTCAGCAGGCTGGCCACACGCTCGGCACCCCCAGGCCCCAAAGTTGGAATGACGAAAGCGATACGCACCGCTCACCCTTGCTGCCAGCCCATTGACCTGCCCCAATTTCCCGGGCTCTAGACCTTCCGCCCGGCCGACGAGGACAAGGCCAGATCCGGGTCGCCGGCGATCATCCGATAGCGGCTGTTTCGGCCGATTTCGTCGAGGTCGCCCGCGTAGAGCCGTTGGAGCTCGGTCCTCTCGGCATTCGTCCAAGGATCGAATGGCGGATTCCCGGAGTTGCGCCACTCAAGAATCGGCACCAGGTGTCCGGCAACGACCCACCCGAACCTGCGTCCCAGGCTCTGCGCCTCCTCGACGGTCGCCTGCGACAGCGAGGGTCGGAGCACCTCACCCGACAGGCGCAACTTCGATGCAATCTCCTTGCCCGCCAAAGCGTCGAAGATCTCGGCTTCAGACTGACGAAAATTCTCGTAGGGCCAAACGACGATGGCCGAGGCGGGAAACAATTCGGCGATGTCAGCCAGAACGTCACGCCACCGGCGCCGGTCCGGATCGAGGCGCTGCTTGAAGGTCTCGGCGCTAGAACCGGTTCCGTAGCGCAGAGCCTCGCAGTAGGCCGCCGCGTAGAAGGACGCATAGCAACGGATCGACAGAAAGAGCCGCACCGGATGGGCAGATAGCATGCCGGAAATGGCGCCGAGCTTCGCGCGAAGCTTCGGATAAAGCTTGCCGGAGCTCACGATGTCGCCGCAGGTGCCGATCATGTTCTCGTCGGAAATGACGCAGGTTTCGAGTCGCCCTTGATTCCACTGCCGGAGGCGGCGGTCGAATTTGCTGTGGGATGGGCCTAACAATCGGGCGCCAATCCGTAACAGGCTTCGCCGCCAGGAGCGAAATTGCCTCATGGGGACGTAGGCAACGCCGTCAGCCGCCAGTGTCCCGGCATTGTGTCCGAGCTGGGCCTGAATGTAGGTCGTTGCGGTCTTATGCGCGCCAAGGTGCAGATGGATGGTGGCCCCCGCCCCGCTGAGATCCGAATCTGTGCGGGCTCGCATCCGAGTGGCTTAACGCGCCGGCTCGTAGTGCTCGGCAAGGCGCAACTCCAGCGAGGCAATGGCTCGATCCACGCGCTCGATCAATTCGGGAGCCATGGTGCGGCGCCAGGAATCATCCTGCCTCAACACGCCGTTCCCCGAGAAGCGCATCGCGTTGCCGGCGAGATTGTGATGCGGAAGACGCGCCCATTCGAGCTGCTGGTCCTCGAACTCAAGCCCGAGAGGTTTTAGGATCCTCAGCATCTCCTCTCGCGGGTCGAGCACGAGTTTTTCGTAACGGATAGCGACGAAAGGTCGTCCGCGCAACGTGTCCAAGAGCTCCATGTTCATGCGCACATTGGTGGCGAGAGCGTGGTCGGGATCGCCATACTTCCTCACCATCGAGTTGATCTGGCCGTGCGGCTGCCGATAGAGGAAGACGGGATGAAGATCGAACGCGTCGACGGCCATCAGCATCCGCAACCTCCTCACGGATTTGCTCGAATCAACCACGAACTTCTTTGCCGCGACATCGAGAACGGCCTCATAGAGCAGCCCATTGTCCTCACGGAAGCGGCGCTGGCTGCTACTTCCGACGTCAAGCCCGCGAAGCCCCGAAGTGCCCCGGCTCCGGAGGAACTCATCCACTCGTCGCCAGAGCGGGCACTGCCAGACATTTAGCGCGCCACATGTGCATTGCTGCTTGCCGCCGCGCGGAGCCGCGTCGCGTGGCGCTTCGGCGTAGCGCTTGAGCTTGCTGATCTCGCCGAGACTCTCGATCTGGCTATGCGAACCAAGGAGCAAGTCGAGCAGGGTAGATCCGCTGTGCGGCAGGCTTGCAATGAAAATGATTCTTGGGCGCGCTGAAGGCATTGGCGGCATCATCGGCGATTTCGTGACGGGTCCCCGGCTGTCCATGTTAGTCGACGCCTCTACGGGGGGCTAGTGCATGCCGACTAAAACGGGTGTGCCTCTCTGCGCGACAATCCCCTGCTTTTGCGCTATTTGCCGGGGGCCCGTGGACGCTTTCTGGGCCGCGCCACATGGATATAGGCTGAGAGTGCTTGATGTCGTTGCTCGATACGGCTCATCCATCCATTGCCTGGCTGCTCGGCCCGCTGCTTGAAATTCGCGGGCGCATGGTGCGGCGGGCGCTTAACCGTGCGCTTTCTTCGCGAATTGCATCTCCCGCGTCGGCTCACGCGAAGCCCGGTCCGCTTCATATCGCCTATCTTGCAAACTCGCCGGTTCCGACCAAAGCCGCCAATTGCGTCCACGTCATGAAAATGTGCAACGCGTTGCAAAGGGCCGGTTATCGCACGACCTTGCTCGCGCAAAGGTCTCGCCAAGGCGACGAGGGAAAGCTCTTCGAAGATTTTGGGGTCTCACCTTTCGACGTCTGCCTTCTCGATAGCGGGAAGGGTTCGCTCGCCATGGAGGTCGAGCGCATCGAGGAAGCGTTGCGGAGAGGCGCAACCCATTTCTTCGGACGCTCGCTGATCGGTTGCTATGCCGCCGCACTGACCGGGGCACCGAGCCTGTTGGAACGTCATCTTCCGTTAAAGCGCAGCGAATCTCCTTTCGCAACCGATCTGTTCGCGCGGCCCTCGTTCGCTGGGCTCATCGTCATCAGCGATGCGCTGAAACGGTGGTACCAGGATCGCTTCGCAACCCTCGCCGGCCGCATCCACGTGCTTCCCGATGCCGCGGACCCTCCGCTCACAGGGCTCGACGGCTTCGCCTTTGAAGCAATCGAGGGAACGTCGTTTCGCGTCGGCTATGCCGGCCATCTCTATCCGGGGAAGGGGGCCGAAATCATCGCGGCGGTGGCACAACGGATGCCACATGTCGGTTTTCACGTTCTTGGCGGCGACGATGCCGACGTGGCGCGTTGGCGAAGCGAGACTGCGGGAGTGCCCAATATCGTCTTCTATGGATTCAGGCCGCAGCGGGAGGTGAGCGCCTTCCTCCGCGGTTGCGATGTGGTGCTGACGCCTTATCAGCGGCAGGTCAGGGTGCATGGAGGCGGCGAGGTTTCAGCCTGGATGTCGCCGCTCAAGATCTTCGAATGCATGGCGAACGGCAAACCCATCATCAGCTCGGACCTGCCCGTGCTCCGCGAAGTCCTTATCCATGAGGTTAACGCGCTCCTTTGCGATCCCGATGATATTGGGTCCTGGATTGCCGCCATCGAGCGCTTGAAAGACGATCGGAGCCTCAGCGCACGTTTGTCGGCGCGCGCGCGCCGCGACTTCGAGACCAAGTACGCCTGGAGCAAGCGCGCTGAAAAGATCGTCCGACTCCTGACGACGCGAAGCCCGGCTGCCCCCGATAGCGGGATCAAACCCCGCGCGAAGAACTCTGTTTTATGACGTCGATGCGCTTCATCGCCTGACGTTCGATCAGCTCGCGCGCGCGGGCTTCGGTGACGCCCCGATCGGCGGTCAGGTACGTGATCTTTTTGGCGCGTTTGCGGGCCACAAGAATGAGCTCGGCGGCACTGACGATCCGCATCTGCATGTCGGCATCGAGGTCATGGTCGCCTAGCAAGGAGTTGAGGAGAGCGTGGACCTCCCGCGGCAAGATGTGAAACAACTTTCGCATGTCCCACGCCACGGGTCCGCGGCGAAACTTCTCCCAGTCAACGACGTAGAGTTTTCCCTCCCTGGTCGCGATCATATTGCCTTCCGATAGATCGCCATGCAGCAACGCGACCGGCCATGTTGCGGAGAGAACGGACTTGGGCAGCGTCGTTCCGGCGCTTGCGAAGAGCTCGACAACTTCATCCGCCGCAATACCGTTACCGCGAAGAAAGAGTGAAACGGCTCGGGATCGCACGAAGGGCGCGTAGAGGTGCTTGGCGTCGCGGCGCAAAAAGAGCTCGGCCTTCGCTTCTCGATCTCGCTCAGGGCAGCGCTGCACGAACTCTTCGACGAGCCAAGTCAGGTTGGGCGCGTAACGAACGAGTCGCGGTATGGAAATGCCTTCGCGGCGGTCGCCGCACAAGAGTTTGTGCGCCTTGATCTCGCGGGCGAGCGAGCCGCCGCGGCTGACGGACTCAAGCCCGATCTTGACGGTAACCGCGGGACCCCCTCCGGACCGATCCCGACAGAAGAGGCGCGCATTGTTCTTCACACGGAGCGTGTCGACCGAAGCCGGGAGACGGAGCAGCGCGGGGAGTCCGTCTTTCAGACCCTTCAGCACCGCCCGGGATGCTCCCCACGAGGTCAGGAGCTTGCGGGCAGGCACGCCGACGCCGCCGGCACTTACGATAAAGAACTTTGATCGCACCGAGCCGAGCTCGGCGCGAAGCGGATCGAGGGTCGACCTTATCAGACTAAGGGGCTTGCCGCGGATGGCCATTCAGACAAGTGTCGGGGCACTGTCACGATGTCGACGCCGTATCGCTTTATGGGGGCGGGCGGGTGTAGACGACAAGCCCGACTTGAAGCCCAACCGCTTGCAATCGACGCATTGTAACCTCTTGCCGCAGGCGACGTCCCAGCACGCGACCTCATCTTCGAAACTGAGCACTATTCGTTCCAGGTGCAGATTTGGCGCACTCTTCAACAGGATGATCTCACCGGGGATCGCCGTTTCCTTGATGAACGCGGCCGCTTCGCGGACCGTGCGTTTCTCGACGAAACGTCCGGCCGCGACCTCCTCCGCCGTTGCCTTGGAACGATGCGCATTGTCGCCGACGAAGATGACCTGATCCGCGACGAGACGGGCCGCCCGATAAACGTCCCGGTATTTGGGGTTCGTGTTCCCGGCGTCGCTGATCTGGCCCATGACGATCCGTTTGCGCGGGGCGGTGAACTCACCCATCATCTTGATGGGCAGATATATGCTCCAATAGGGCGCCTTTCCGGTGTCGGCGATGAAGATGGGCCCATTGTCGATGACATGGGTCGAGCACCTGCCGAATATGGGGCGGAAGCTGGCGAGACGATCCGTGATGAGCGAGGCCGGCAGGCCAAGTTGATGGGCGCAGACAAACGCCGCAGCGACGGACACGATGTTATGTGCTCCCGTCATCTGGGTCTCGATGTCGAAACTCGCGCCGTCATGGTCGATGGTGAGGCCAAGCGCGCCCGGAACGCAGGCTGTCACGCGCATGTTTCGGTAGTCCCCGCCCGAGCATCCGAAGGTCACGACTCGTGCTTTCGACCGCGCCTTCATGGCAAGAACGTGAGGATCGTCGTGGTTGAGGATTGCCAAGCCATCCTGCGGCAACGCCTCGACCAGCGTCGCCTTTTCGTCCGCCACGGCATCGTGGGTGCGAAAGGCGCTGTAGTGTTCGAGGCCCACAAGGGTGACGATTCCCACGGATGGCTTTACCAGATCGATCTGCGGCTGAAGAGTTCCGGGGCCGTGGGTGGCGATCTCGCAGACGGCGTATTTGCTCTCGAGGGAAACTCTTCGCAGCGACTTCCGATAAACGCGGAATGTGTTCCTGAGGACTTGGGCGTGCACCGGCCCCTCACTTGCAAGGATATGGGAGAGCATTCCGGCGGTGCTGCTCTTGGCGCTGCTGCCGGTAATGCAAATGAACGTCGCGCCGCTTCGGTTGCGGGTTAGTCTCGCCAGCCAGTCTACGATCCTATCTTTGATCGCGGAGTTGGGAAGGCTCCTCAAGAGAAGCTTCTGCACGCTCCACCAGTTGAGACGGTGAAGCGTTGACACCCCTGTCTGCTTAAGCAGTGTCTGAATCGAATTGTGGGTTCTGTGGGGGGCCATTGCTCATGACATCTTGGCGATTTGCTGCACGGGATCAGAGGCCTCAAGGCTCACCCAGGCCTTGCGGCGGGAAACGGCGCCTAGCATGGCCCCGACCCCGCCAGACTGGTTTCCATGGGAGGTCTTGCCAACTGCGCAGGCACCTCGTCATGCGCGAGGCCGAAGGGAGGCGGGTGTGGCGTGCGGTACAGGCTGCACTCATGACAGTTCGTGTGGCGGGGGCAAGGCTGCTTCCAGCAAACGACACGATCGAACTCGTGCAGCATGATGCGCTCGAGATGATCGCTGATCGAGCCCTTGGCCAGAATCAGCTCGTCCGCGACGGGGTCACGGGAGAGATACTGGCTGGCTTGGTAGGCCGTGAGGAAGGAGAACAGTCGATCTTTGAACGGCCCTAAGCGCATCTTATCGACGTAGGTCGCATTCGGTCCAACGAACACCACCCGATCGGCGACCTCCAAGGCCTCGCGCGCAAGCTTGCGATAACGCTCGCTTTTCCAGCCTCCTGGCCGATCCGAAAGGGTGCCGAACACGATAGTCTTGCGCGGCGCCTCTGCGCGTCGAATGAAGGCCAGGCTGTACGGGATCGTCCAGGCAGACGCTTTTCGCGTATCGAGCACATAGACCGGCGTGCCGGGTCGTGAATGGACCGAATTTCTGGCAAACACGGGCTCGAATTTCGCGACCGCTTCGGCGCAATCCTCGAGGCCTACCCCGCAGACAATTCCGCAGGCCGTTGCCGCCAAGATCGACGTGACCCAGTGTTCTCCAACAAATCGTGTTTGGATGCGGACTCGCCGGCCGCCATGGACCACGGTAAGCGAAAGGCGATCCGGCCACACGCTGGAGATGTCCGCCGCCCTGATGTCGGCATCAGACGAAATGCCGAAGGTGACGATCCGAGCGCGGGTCTTGGAGGCCATCGCCAGCACATGCGGATCGTCCGCATTCAGGATGGCCGTGCCGGACTGCGGTAGAGCGGCAACGAGGTGGGCCTTCTCGGCGGCAATGGCTTCTAGGCTTCGAAATTCCCGGTAGTGATCGGTGCCGATCGCCGTGACGACGGCAATTTGCGGCCTCAAAATCTTGACCGCCCGCGCTATGCGCCCAGGCTCATAGGCCCCGACTTCGTGCACGCAAAACCGGGTGGCGGAGTCGATCTTGAGCAGGGTTCGCGTTATCGCGTACTCGGTGCTGGCGCCTGCCTTCATATGGCACAAGGCTTCGGCCGAGAGCATCGCGCCGATCAGCGATGTTGTTGTGGTCTTCCCGCCACTTCCCGTGATTCCGATAACGGTCATCCGGCGCAACGTGAGCCGGCGTACCCTCGCGGCTCTGCCCGCGATCCAATTCAGGGCGGGATTTCGAAAGATGGACGTACGCCGTTTTAGCTGCCTGCGGAGGGGCCTGATGTAACTGTTCGCGAGGTCGCGAAGTTTGTTCATCGGGCCAGTGGAGGCGACGTGCTTCATGGCCGGCCGCTCAACATGAGGGACGGTGGCTCGGTCTTGGACGCTTCAAAGACCCGTCGACCAGCTTCGGGCGCGGGCCACGGCTTGCGGTATGCGGTGCAATTAGGACAGGCCTTTGGCCTGCCGCAGCGCTCGCGCCAGCAAACCACTTTGTCGAGTTGCGAAAAGAAAATGCGCTCCAAGTGGTCGACGTTCATCGAGCTCTTGATGAGGATCAATTCTTGCGGAAGAGCGGTTTCCGCAAGATAGTTGCTGGCCTGATAAACGGTCAGGAAGCTGAAGAGCCTGTTGCGAAGGTCATTCGTCCGCAATTTCTCGACATGGCCAGAATCCGGTCCCACGAATACGACACGGTCCGCAACCTGAAGAGCGTCCTTGGCAGCGCGACGATAGTGCTTGCTCGATGACCCAGGATGGTCGGAAATGCTGCCGAAGACGATCGTCTTACGGCGCGCGCGCGCGCCGTCCAGGAACTTGAGACTGCTTGCGATCGTCCAGTAAGACACCTTGTGGTCGAGTATGTAAGCCGGACCCCCGGTCATGCCGTGGACCGAATAGCGGCCGAAAGCAGGTTCAATCGCCTCGATCGCACTCGCGCAGTCTCTAAGCGAGACCCCGCAAGCGATGCCGCAAGAGATCGCCGCAAGCACGGACGGCACCCAGTGCTCTCCGACGAGACGGGTCGAAATTTGTTCTGTTTTCTCGCCGTGAATGACGGTCAAATGAAGGCGATCCGGCCACGCGCTCGCGATGTCAGCCGCACGAATATCTGCTTCCGTGGAGCACCCGAAGGTAAGGACCTTCGCTTGGGTAGGGGATGCCATGGCTCTCACGTAAGGGTCGTCAATATTGAGAATTGCCGTGCCCGTCATCGGCAACGACTCAATCAAAGCCGCCTTTTCCCTGGCGACGCCTTCGAGACCACGAAACGCGCGGTAGTGATCGGTGCCGATCATTGTGACGACACCAATTTGCGGCCTCAGAATCTCGACCGACCGCGCGACGCTTCCGGGCGCGTACGCCGCGACTTCATGCACGCAGATTCGAGTGGAGCGATCGATCGACCGCATGGACCGTATCGCAACCTCGGACGTATTGATGTCTGCTCTCACATTGCAGGGCCCTTTGGCGGAAAGGATCGCGCCGGCGAGGAGTGTGGTCGTGGTCTTGCCGCAACTGCCGGTAATGCCGATAACGGTCATCTGACGCAGCGTGAGGCGGCGACGAAGCCGTGCAGACTGGCTCGCGATCCAGTTGAGCAGCGGATTGTGAAGGATCGAGAGTTGCTTTCGCGCCCTTCTGCGGAGCGACGTCACGAACGCACTCGCCGACACAAAAAGTTTCATGTGATCTTCGGATGCGACCTGCCTCATGACGCGCCGCCAAACATCGCCTGTCTTGCGTTGTCGTGCGAACGTGCCCCACCGACCTGCCGCGCGCCAGTTCCGTACCCCGTCCTCAAGAACAAGAGGTTCCAAGCTATTGCGTTTGGTTGGACCATCGTGCCCCCGACGCCAGCGCCAATGCGGAGGGCGCTAACGGGGAAAGTCTAGAGCTTCCCCAACTGGTTGTGAACCTCGCTGATGGGCAGTTGAAGCACCGCCTAAACAGCATTCAACATCAAGCGGTTCTCGGCCTCCAACTCAATATCCAGTCATGACAATCGCTGAATAGTCGGCTCTATCTTGCATCGGCGGCGACTTATAGTAGGCTCATGAGGGCACATCTTTTTTGAGGGGTCAGCAAATATGAGTGGTTCAGCTTTACCCCCGCTCGCAACGGGGCGAGGCGCACAAAGCGCCAAAGAGGTCGTGCGCGAACTCAAACAGAAGGGCGCTCTATGCTTGCCGTCCTTTTTCGATGCGCAGTCTGTCAAGGAGATGCGTGCCGAAGCGGATGCTTTGCTGACCGAGCAAATCGAGGGGGTGAACAGCCTGGATCCCCATCCAAGCGGCAGGATGGTGTGGGTTACTCCCCAAGTGTTCAATGAGCGGCGGTTCGCCCGTCTTGGTGAAGCGTTTACGTCCGCATTCTGCAGAGAGATAGCGGCCAGTTACGAACCGAGATGTAAATTCTTCCGCGGCGCGATGATCACTCACGACTATAAACCGTGCAAAATTACCGACATCCATTTCGACGCTAGTCCGGCGTTGAAGTTCATGGTCTATCTGACCGATGTCGACAAAGACAGTGCCGCGTTCCGGTATTGCCTCGGCAGCCATCGTCAGAACCGCAAGCTGCGAAATCGCTACCTTCTGATGGGCGGACAGCTCAAGGATATCCCGAACATTCCCGGGCCTGCCGAGCAGATTGCCCTGACCGATCTGGAGGGACCTGCCGGGACCCTGATCTTATTCGATACGGACGGTTTTCATTCAGCCGGAAGTCTCAAACAGGGAAGAGAACGCCTCCTCATACGCGCCACCACTTTTCGACGCGATTGGTACCACAGCCGTGTTTTTCAAAACGCCAAGATACGAAATCCCTTGCGCATTTTCGTGCCACTGGTGGTGCCGAAGGGCCGTCAGGCTACCCGCGGATACACACGGGCGACAACGCACCCGGACTTGTAGAGCAACTGGCTCGAGCGGGATGGTTGGTTCAGCGACCTGGGCATGATCGACGGCAAAAGATCAGCGCCAAGCCCGGCTTATTTCACCGCTTTCACGACCGCCATCCTGTCCGCCCTCTTGTGCAGCCGGCGCAGGGGCTTGATGAAGCGGCTGACAAGGACACCGAGGCTCATAGGGCAGCGCCTGACAGCCCTATGGGAAACTCCTCGGCCGGGGAGGCGTGTGTCGTGTGGTCGTCGGCAGGGCCAGGGGGCGGATACGGCTTGCGGTACGCGCGGCAGCTCGGACAGGCATTGAATTTTCCACAGCGCTCTCGCCAGCAAACCACCTGGTCCAGTTGCGACAGGAAAATGCGCTCCAAATGGTCGGCCGTCATCGAGCACCTGATAAGAATCAATTCTTCCGGACGACCGTGACGATCCCAATCTGAGGCCGCAGAATCCGGACCGCCCGCGCGACGCTTCCGAGTTCAAATGCGCCGATTTCGTGCACAAAGAATCGCGTTGAGGAAGCAACCGACAGGAGGGTTTCAGCAGCGGTATGGCGTACGGCGATTCCCCCTTTCACCCGGCAACGCCCCAGGGAAGAGAGGACCGCGCCGGTGAGCAAGGTCGTTGTCGTCTTGCCGCAGCTTCCCGTGATTCCGACAATGGTCATGCGGCGCAGCAGGAGCCGGCGAACCATTGCAGTGCGGCTGAAAGCCCAACCCAAAACGGGATTGCGCGTGGCAGCAAGACGCCTCATTCCGAGCCCCCAAGGCCGCCACACGACTGCCTTCGCCAACCGAGCAAGTCGCGCAAAACGATCCCGCAGCCTTCGCGTCACTCCCGATTGCGGCTTCTGCTTCTGCATGCCGCGTTGCTCCGCTTGCGCATGACCCTCCCGGGTCAGCTCGATGCATCAAAGCGCCGTCACCAATTCGGCGGGCTTGCCTTGCGACAAGCCGAGAGGAGGCGCCTTTGGCTTGCGATAGTACAAGCATTTCGGGCAAAAGCCCTTGATCCCGCAGCGCTCGCGCCAGCAGACGACCTGATCGATCTGCGCGAGCATCAATCGCTCGAGGTGATCCGTTGCGGCGGATCCCTTCACGTAGATGAGCTCTTCGGCGATCGCGTCTTCGAGAAATGCGCTCGCCTGGAAGCTCGTCATGAACGCGAAGAGACGGTCCTCGTCCGGACCCGTTTTCAACTTTTCGACATAGGCCGCGTGCGGACCGACGAAGACAACCCTGTCGGCGACTGCGAGCGCGTCGCGGGCGACGCGGCGGTAACGTGGACTGGCCGATCCCGAATAATCGGAAATGGTGCCGACGATCACCGTCTTACGGGGCGAAATGGCCTTCTTTACGAAATCGAGGCCGCTGGCGATGGTCCAATAGGAAGCCTTGAACGTGTCGAGCATGAAGTTGACCCCGCGCGGCGTTCGATGCAGCGAATAGCGGCCGGGCAGGGGCTCCACCTTCTCGATCGCGCCGGCGCAACTCTTGAGATCGCGCCCGCAGGCGACGCCGCAGGCGATGCTCGCGAGAATCGCGGTCGCCCAGTGCTCACCGAAGAATTGAGTCTCGATCGCCGCGCTTTCATCGCCATGCGTCACGACGAGCGCGAGCGGCTTAGGAAAGGTGCTTGAGACGCTCTCCGCCCTCACTTCGGCCTGCGGCGAGCGCCCATAAGTGACGACGCGGGCTGAGGTCCTCGAGGCCATTGCCAGGACGTGGGGGTCGTCGGCATTCAAGACGGCAATCCCCGTCGCGGGCAGCGCTTCAATCAGCTGGGCCTTTTCGCGCGCGACGCCCTCGAGGCCGCGATAGTGCTTATAGTGATCGCTGCCGATGACGGTAACGATCCCGACATTCGGCTGCAAAAGCGCGATGTTCCGCGCCAGTCTTCCCGGCTTGTCGGCAGATATTTCCTGTACGAGGTAACGGTTGAAGCGATCGACATTGCGAACGGCCTCCGCCACATTCTGGGAGGAGCCCTTTCGCCACGCGTCCCCAGGAAGCAGGACCGCCTTAGTGAAAACACAGGTCGTCGTCTTACCGCAGCTGCCGGTAACTCCGATATAGGTCACATTCCGAAACCGAACGCGTTTGATTTTCGCCAGGGCCGTGTTGGCACGATGGCGGAGGGTCTTGAGAAAGCGCGATCTCCTGAGATCCCACAGAAGCTTCCTCTTGGCGCGACCTATCACCTCGCGCGCGAGATGCTTCACGCTCCATCGCGACAGGTTTGAGTGGGAAGACGGTCTTTCAGACACCCACGATCGAGCCATGGTCCTTCAAGCTCAGGCTGTTTCCAGTTCGGCCCCGCTCTCCTCATGCGAAACGCCGAGAGGAGGTGGCTCAGGTTTCCGGTAATAGAGGCACTTGGTGCACGATCCTTTGACACCGCAGCGCTCGCGCCAGCAGACGACCTGATCCAGCTCTGCGAGCATCAGGCGCTCGAGGTGATCGCCTCTTGCGGAGAACTTCACATAGATGAGCTCACCCGCGACTGCGGTCTCGGCAAGAAAGGCGCTCGCTTGGAAGCTCGTCATGAATGTAAACAACCGGCCCTCGCCGACTTGCCGACGCACCTTGTCAACGTAGGCTGAGTGAGAGCCTACGAAGGCAACTCTGTCAGCGACTTCCAACGCGCCACGAGCCACCTGGCGATAGCGTCGACTGGCCGGTCCAGGATAGTCGGAAATATTGCCGAAGATGATCGTCTTGCGGGGAGCCTTGGCCTTTTTGACGAAATCCAAACCGGAGGCGATCGTCCAATGCGAGGCTTTCATGTCGAGTACGTAGCTCGTGCCGCGCGGCGTTCTATGCACCGAATAACGTCCGAACAGGGGGTCCACTTTTTCGATGGCGGCGGCACAACTCCGAAGGTCGACGCCGCAGGCAATTCCACAGGCAACGGCCGCCAAGACGCAGGTTGCCCAATGTTCGCCCACGAACCTTGTCTGGATTACAACCGACTCACCGCCATGTTGAACGGTCAGCGCAAGCGCATCGGGCCAGGTGCCGGAGACCTTTGCGGCTCGTATGTCAGCCTTGGGGGACAGACCGTAAGTGACGACGCGCGCGACGGTTCTCGAGGCCATTGCCAAGACATGGGGATCGTCGGCGTTCAAGACGGCAACACCCGTTTTGGGCAAACCCGCAATGAGCAACCCCTTCTCCTGCGCAACGGCTTCACGGCTACGATAGTTCTTGTAGTGATCCTCCCCAATCACGGTCACGATGCCGACATGAGGCTGCATGAGAGACAAATTCGGCGCCAATTTTCCCGGTGCTTCCGCCGACATTTCCTGGACGTGATGTTTGTCGGAGGGATCGATGCGGAGTATCGCCTCGGCCACGTTCTGGTGCGAGCCTTCTTGCCAACGATCGCCGGGCAGCAGGATCGCCTTGGTCAAGATGCAGGTCGTGGTTTTCGCGCAGCTGCCGGTGACGCCGATAAAGGTCACGTCGCCGAGCCGGGAACGTTTGAAGCGTGCGAGCGACGTGTTCCGGCGATCCTTCAGCCCACGGAGAAAAGGCGAGGATTTGAGGCTCCAGAGCAAGCGCTTCTTGGCACGCCCGGCCCATTGGCGCGGGCCCTGCCAGCCCGCTCGCAACCAGCCCGGCCCGGAGGCAGCGCCCTTGCGCGTGACACTTGCTTCCAACATCGATCGCCCCCGACGCGGCCGGCCGATACGAAAAGGCCGTGCGGTCGAGAGTCTAGAACGTTCCTAGTTGGTTGTGAACCTCGCCGAGATCATGGGCGCTGGTCGGCGCCAAGTCCCGCCAATTCCCGGGCGAATCGTTCAACGATCGCCGTTTCGGTTCGGGCGATGGCCTCGCGGGCGGCGCCGCCTATATGGGGCGTGATGATGACATTGTGGCCTTCTCTGGCGCAGGCAAGCAGAGGGCTATTTTTGATATCCCCGTGCTCTTCGCCGGAAAGAACGTCCACCGCGACGCCGGCAAGACGACCGCTTGACGCGGCGTTCGCGAGCGCTTCCTCGTCGGCTACGGAGCCGCGGGCGGTATTGATCACCATTGCGCCCTCTTTCATCCGCGCCACTGCCGCAGCGTCGATAAGATGGCGGTTCTCGGGTGCCGCGGTGACGTGCAAGGTCACCACGTCGGAACTCTGCAACAATTCATCAAAACCAAGAGGCGTGGCGGGCGCAACGATCTTGTGCGGCACGCTGTCGAACGCGACGACCTCCATGCCGAACGCGTCGGCATAGCGTGCCACCATCGCACCGATGCGCCCATAACCCACAATCCCCAAGCGCTTGCCTGCGAGCTGCACACCCCAGAACCTGTCCCGATCCCAACCGCCGGCCAGCACATGCTCGGCGGCCGAGGGGATACGGCGGGCGAGCGCCAGGATGAGGCCAAGGCAATGCTCGGCCGTGGCGGTGACGTCGCGGATCGCCTCCGGGCATTCGCGAAGACTGATGACGCGCACGCCCGCCTGGCGCGCGGCGTCGAGGTCGATGTGGTCGAGACCCGTCGTCGCGGTGAGGATAAAGCGAAGCTTTGGGGCCTTGGCGAGGAGAGGCGCGCCGATATAGCGCCCAAGCCGAACCATCAGCACATCGCTGTCGGCAAGTTCCTCGAGGAGGGCGCGGTCGTCGAAGGGTCCGTAAACGACGGAGCCGAGATCAGCGAGCCGGCGCTTGACGCCGTCGGCCAGATTGAGGGGCTCCGTTACGAGTATTTTCACGGACCGACCAAGCCGCTCTCGATAAGTGCCTTGGCGATGACGAGGTCCCCCGGCGTATCGATGTTGATCGAGCGCTCCCAAGGCATCTCGTAGATCAGCGGATCGTCGCCGCGGAGCCTGCCATTCGAGCGGAAGTATCGCGTCCTCACGAGGTAAATCGCTCCGTTGCGCTGATAGATCGGCTCGAAGTCCTGCCGCCGCGGCTGCGCGCCTCGGGTCTGGACGTAGGGAATGCCGCGCCCGCCCTCTCCCATGCGGTACATGACGAGCGGATGGCGGATACCCTCGGCACGACAGGCGCTGACGAGCGAATCCGAGCCCAACCGCTGCAGAAGGTCGAAGGCAGCGTCGATATCGTCGGCGCGGCGAAGCGGCGTCGTCGGTTGAGCCAGGAGCAAGACATCAGGCGTGCCCGATCCCGTCCGTTCCCAGACATCGAGGGCATGAGCGACAACGTCGGCCGTGCTCGATTCATCCTTGGCAAGGGTCGTGGGCCGTTCGACCAGGAAGATATCCTTCTTGTCGCGATAGCGGCCAAGGATGTCGGGATCGTCGCTCGTGACAAGGATCGCCGTTACCGCCTTGGAGGCTTTGAGGGCGGCAATCGTGTACTCGATGAGCGGCACGCCCCCGATCAGCGCCTTGTTCTTCCCGGGAACGCCCTTCGATCCCATGCGGGCGGGAACGATTGCAAGCAGAGTCGTCATCGCGGGATCACGATCCGGGCTTCCGGGCGACAATCATGAAAGCCTGACCGGTTCGCTCCTGGCAGGTCCAGGGATCCTTGGCGAAGATGGCGCGGCGGAAACCGAGTACGGCCGAGAAGATCGCGACAAGGGACCATTCGAGCGGTGCCGGCAGTAAAGAGAAGGGGAACTCAGGCGAATGAGAGATCATCGGCAAGGGATACATGCCGTAGGAGTCCATCTCTTTAACGCCGAGGGCCTTCAAGGAGCGAAGGTAAGATTCGGCGGTGAGTCCGTTCCGATAAAGCGGCTCCTTCGCGCGCGCGTGCGCGTCCTTCCCGACTGGTCTCGCCGTTCCGGAGCAGAACCGTAAGGCGCGATTGAGCCAGCCAAAATGACGCTGCACGCTATCCGGCCGCTCGGGAACGACATAGGCGAGCATGACGCCCCCGTGTTGAAGCACGCGCAACTGTTCGCCCATGAGCGCTCCGATGTCGTCGAAATGCTCCAGCAGGCCGATGCTCACACACAAGGCAAAGCGACTGCCGGTAAAAGGCAGGCGAAAAGCGTCGCCGGCGACGTAGCGACCGCTATGACCATTGGTGCGATAGACCTTGCGCGCTATCGCCAGCACCGCCGGAGACGAGTCGAGCAGCGTCGTTCGATAACCGGCATCGGCGAAATAGCTCGAAATCGTGCCCCGGCCGCAGCCGACCTCGAGCACCTCTTGTCCCGAAAGATCCGGCAGGTAGCGGCTGATGGTCAGCCAATGCCGGCGAAAGGCCAACTGGATCTGGTTGCGCGGAACGCCTCTGGTCCAGTGGTTATAGTGCGACTCTTCGCGTGTTTCCCAACTGCGAGCGAAGGTCGACTCGACGGATGTCATGAGAATCGCTGCGCCTATGAAGAGAGCCGGTACGAAACCTTCTTCCGAGCCTGAAGCGTACTCAGGAACTGAAGAATCATGGACACATAGAGCCCGGAATTGCCAGGCCTTGCCTGGGCCACCAACCTCCTGAGCTCCGGCAGCTGCTGCAGGATCGAATCCGACTCGGCCTCCGATATCCAATCGGTCAAATCGCCGATGTCGGGCACGCGGTAGCGGCTGAGAAGCGCTCGGGCGATGGGCCAACGCGCAGCGATTCCGAATTGCCTGCCGAGCGTCCGGTCAGATGACGTCACCCATGGCAGGCGCGCCAAGCGAGGCTTGAGCTTGCCGATCGCCCATCGCAAAAAGGCTTCGTCGTTCTTTTCGGCCACAGGAAGTGCGGCGAAGCGATCGCGAACGGTCTGATCGGCGATCAGGATCGGCATCCCATTTTCGACGAGAAACGTCGTTCTGGTCGCGACCTTGCCGACGGACTTGTAATGAAAATGATAAGAGATATCCGTCATCACGTCAGTGCGGTCCGTCTTAGCCCTGATCTTGTTCTCGAGCTCGATGAAGGTTTGGTGGCGACGCTCGCGCTCGGCATGGAGGGTTTGCCGAAATTCGGGAAACGCCAGCTCAAGGCGGGCGAGACTGTCCTGCTCCACCTTATGCCAGTGAGCGAAGATTTGATCGGCCTTGTCGTAGAGCCGGCCTCTCAGCGTTCCGGTCACCAGCAATTGCTTCGCCGCCGATGGGCGAAGCCGCTCCATCTCGGCGTAAACGCCGGCCGAAGGGATGGTGCCTGCGGAGAAATATCCGTCCCAGCGGGTCGTGTAACCCCGGTCATGCAAAAGCTGCCAGCCGGTATGCGCGGCCTCGCTCACCGGAACCGCATGAAAGCTCGCGCCGCACGCGCGGGCGGCCCTTGATGCCAGCCGCCTCTCGCGACCCAGGCGCTCGTAGTGGAAGCAATGAACCGTCTTGTTCAAATGCGCCAGTATCGCGAGCTCGAAGCGCGAATCGTAGCCTCCGGAAAGCGCCAAGCACACCTCGTCGTAGCCGGAAAACGCCTCCCGGTATCTCTCGACAACAAACTCCAGGAGCTCGTCCCTGGAGTTCGGCTGCTCCTGAAAGACCACATCCTTCCACACGCACTGTACGTTTCCGGCGCCGTTGAGGCTCACCTCATACAGGGACGCAGGAAGCAGGAGCGTAATGTCGTCGAGGAGGTGCGCCGCGACAGACTTGATCGCCGACGGGCTCTTGACCGCGGAAAAGACCTCGACCGCCCTGATTGCCAATGTTTCTCCCGGGACGGTGAGTTCGGCAACGTCGTTGGAAATCCATACTTCGCCGAGCCGACTGCGGACATAGAGAGGCACCGTGTTCCGGCACATGGTGCGGACGACGAAGCCGGCCCCATTTCTCCATCCCACCACATGGCGCCGGCCCGCAAAGTTGAGCGCGACGTCGTCCCCGGCGACCGCAACCTTGCCGCCCGCCTCAAGAGCGAGATCGTTGGACTTGCCCCGATGGAACCGCAACTTGAAGACGGTGTCTGAAGCGGGATGAACCCGCTCCATGCCGCCCGCACCAGATTGGGTGCTACCGCCTGATCCCGCCAAGTGGCTCATCGATTCACAGCCGGTTGCGCCGGTGTCGCAACGAGCCGCCGCACTTTTTCATAGACAGGCATGGCCTCGCGTTCGAGTTGGGCCATCTCGCTTGCCGACAGCACGCTTTCGCGCGAGACGCGCCCGTCGCGGAACGAGCTGTTCGGCCCGATTGGAAGTCCGTTGAAGGTGGGCTCGGCGGCAATCGCGGAATGCTGCAGACCGAATCGCTCGCAGAGTCTGCCCATATGCAAATCGGGCTCGGCAACCAACTCGTCGTAGTCGAGCAAGAAGCAGCGGCCGGGATACTCGCGCAGATTGACCTCGAGCGTGGCGGCTTGTTGCCGATAGATCGCGATGGCGTCGTCAACGCTGCGGTTGTCCTTCAGGAAGCCCGAAGACGCCTTGAGCCGCTTCGCCTTTACCGACCGATACCAAGAGACGGGCTCGCGGATAATCTGGATCAGGTAGCCGTCAGGATAGTAGCCAAAGAAGCGCTGCACGTTGCCCGGATAGAAGGCCACGAACGACGCAAAGCCGGAAATGTAGCGCAGGGGTTGCGGCGACGGTTTCCGATCGAGCCAGGACGAGAAGAAGGCGGTAAAGAAAATGTCGGTGATGTCACGCCCCGCGCGCGGCGGACGCTCCCTCCAGAGGCGGTCAAACAGATAGTTGAACAGCCTGACGTCGAAACGAAACGGCAATGACGAGCCCGACGACTTGTCGTAGGCGCCGCGCCCGGCATCTCCGAAGACACCGTTCACCCGGGTGAATTTTTGGCGAATCTCGGAAGCTGGCCGTTCGCACCATTCGTCGAGGCGAAGGGGTTCCTGTTTGCCCACCCCAAATTTCAATTCCTTCGGAAAGGCCAGAACTCCAGGGACGCTGTCGAAGAATTGGCTGAGCATCGTCCCGCCCGAGCGCCACAGTTGCGAGATGTAGATGACGGGAAGTCGCCCGTTTACCAGCTCGCGGGTCTCATAGACCTTGGCGTAACGCCGTCGCCTGATCGGATCGAGCGCCTTGCCGCCCAAGGACCTGATCCTTCCAATGGTCGAATTGACGAGGTTTCTTTTCAGGTTTTTTTTCATCTGTCTCTCGAAACGCTCCTAGTTGAGATAGTTGAGCGTCTTCTCGAGCTTTAGGGGAGCCGTGGCTAGAATCTCGGCAATGCGCCGCCCGGCCCCGCCATCTCCGAACAGGTGAGAGCGGTTATAGCGGCCGTTCGAGAGCTGCCGCTCGATGGCATCGTGGATGGCATCGGCGTCGTGCGGCACATCGATCACGTTCTGCCCGCGTTCGCGGTCGCGCTGGCGGCTGCCGATATTCACGCAGGGCGTGCCGAGAAAAGCGCCTTCGCGCAGACCCGAAGATGAGTTACCGACGATGCAAGTGGCGTTGTGGAGGAGCCGTGCATAATCCTCGACGGCGAAATTCCGTATCAGCACCAGATAGTCGGGATTGCGCCTCTCGCGAAAAACGCGCAACCCCTTCGCCACATCGTCGGACCCGGCATCGGCGTTCGGCCACAGCCACACGACCTGCATACCCTTTCGCCCGAGCCGATCCACCGCCTCGATCGTCTCATTGATCTGGGCGAGGCCGTCCCCGTACTCGGTGGTCACGGGATGCTGCAACACGATCATGTAGCGATTGGCAGGGTCGATGCGCGCGCCTACGCCGCGGTAGCGCTTGAACAGGTCGTGGGGGAGGGAGAGGTCGATGTCGACGAGAAGGTCGATCGAAGGGCAGCCGGTCAGGTGCACGGTATCGGGTTGCTCGCCCATGCGAATGAGGAAATCCCGCGCCCGTTCCGTCGCCGGAAAGTGAATGTGAGCGAGCTTGGTGATGGCATGGCGCACATTCTCGTCGATCGAGCCGGTCGCCTCGCCCCCTTGGCTGTGAGCGACAGGAATGTTCATGTAGCTCGCGGCAACCGCCGTAGCGATGGTCTCGAAGCGGTCCGCCACGGTCAGAACGACGTGCGGAGCCAGCGACTGAAAATGCGTCGCAAGCTCGATGGTGCCAAGGCCGACCGATTTGGCCATGGTCGCCGGCGTCTCCCCCTCGACGATCGAATGGACGATGGCATCGGGTTCGAAGCCGTCTCGCTTCATGACGTCGATCGCGGAGCCGAAGCGGTAAAGCAGGGCCGAGGCCCCGACGACGAGCTGCAGCTGCAAGGCTTCGTGGTTGCGCGCGGCGCGCAAGAAGCTCTTGATGCGCCCGTAATTCGCCCGGCTGTTGACGACAACGCAGACCTTACGCCGGCTCAAAGAATTCCCCTCCAAATGTCTCGTAACGCATTATAGCGCCGGATTAGGCGCCTTGGTCCTCGATGTCGCTCCAACGAAGGACGTGATCGGGAGAGACGTCACGCGCCAGGCGCCGACCGGTGATCTGTTCGAGGGCGTCAGGCGGGATGCCGCCGCCCGGCTTTTTCGGCACCAGCATCTCCGGTGCGATGACAGTTCCTGCGGGCAGGCGGCGCACGGGCGCCAGGCTACGCCCAAATATGGCTCGCGTGGGGCCGAGCCGTTCCGCCATCGCATCCTTATCGACGGGATGAGCATCCATCCTCGCCACGGCGTCGCGCATCGCGCACAACATGCCCAACTCCTCGAAGGTGAGCGAGGCGCGCACATCGGGACCAAACATCTTGCGATCGAAGACGACATGAACCTCGACGATATCTGCGCCCCGCGCCAAGGCGGCGAGACCCGGAAAGACACTGCCGCTGTGGTCCGACAGTCCGACCGGGCAGCGATATTGCTCCTTAAGCTCGGCAATGACGTTGAGACCGATCTCCTCGAGCGGCGACGGATAGGCGCTCGTGCATTGCAGAAGGGCATGGGGGACGGCCCTAGACCGGAACAGCGTGACCGCCTTGTCGATCTCGGCGCGGCTCGCCATGCCGGTGCTCAACAGAACGGGCAGCCCGGTCGCCACCATCGCCTCCCAGAGATGCGGGGCGCTGAATTCCCCCGATCCGACCTTCCAGGCCGGAACGCCAATCTCTTTCAAGAGATCGATGGCAGCTATCGAGAACGCAGAGCTGAGGAAGATGAGCCCGCGTTCCCTTGCGTGAGAGGCCAGCGCCCGCCATTGATCGGGCGCGAATTCCATGCGCCGCCAATAGTCGAACCTGGTGCGGTCCTGCGCGGAGAACTTCACGCGAAAGGGTTCGTCGAGCGTGGACTCCTCGGCGGCAAGATGGGTTTGAAACTTGACCGCGTCGGCGCCGGCTTCCGCGGCGGCATCGATGAAGGCATGGGCCATGCCGAGCGAGCCGTCATGGGCTTGAGCAACTTCGGCGACGATGAGAGCAGGCTTGTTTGCCCCGACATCGCGGCCGCCGATCTTGAAGCTCGTCACGCACGAGGCCGTTGCGGTCATGATCCCGCGATGCTCCATGACCTAGTGCAACCCCCAAAGCCTGTCGCCGAGCCGGGTAATCTCCGGCATCCGCGACAATATCCCAGCTTCGGTCCAGAACTCCAACGGGGCCCGGAGCTCGTCGTCGCGAACCGCGGGGAATTTCTGTTTCTTGCGGTCCGTGTCCGAGAGACGCGCACGAAGCGCGCGAAGCGGCGCCACAAACCGGCTCAAGGCGCGCTGCTGCGGCCTGATCTGAGCCATGCTCGCGGTCGGCGCATCGAGGCGATCGAGCTCGTCCAAGATCCTGTCAGCAGCCAGCGGCGGATCGATATTGGCAAGATAGGAGCGCAGCGTGGCGCGTTGCGAGGCAAAGGCCTCGTGCAAACTCTCCGGTGTCAGATTGGTGAAGCGGGCGAGGCCTGCGACCAGCTCGGCGGCGCTCGAAACCCATTGGCTGACGCGATCGGGTGGATTGACGAACTCGCTGTCAGGCTCCGGGACGTAGGAGAAGATCGGCCGATCGAGCAGCAAGCCCTCGACGCCGGTCGTGCAGCCAGGGTGGAGCACGGCGTCTGCGGCGAGGATCCACTCGATGGCGCTCCCTTCGTAGCAAACCTCGATATCGGTGCCCTTGGCCCAGTCCCGCCACACATCGTGATTTTCGACGGGATGCGGTCTCAACACGATCTTCTCGACCGCGCCGGACTTGCTCAACTCTTCGAGCAAGGATTGCAGGCCTTGCATTTGCCGGCGCTTGAACTTGATCTGGCGGCGAACGAAATCCGCGTCGCTGCCTTCCTGGAGCGAGCCGCGCGCGATCAGAGTGGCGGCGGCGTCCTCGCCGATCCGCAACGGATTGGCCCTGCCGAAGGCGGTATTGACCAAGAGGAATGGGCCGAACCTCCGCCGAATGGCGGCGGCCTTGGCCTCGTACACGCAACGTAGCGCGGGCGTCAGAACATCGAAGCGCGGATTTCCCGTGATGGCAACCTTGTCACGGGACTCGGGAAAGTGATCGCGCACATCCGATGCGTTTCGCTCACCGGGAAGCAGGAGCCGGTCAGTCCATCGAAACGCGTCGGTGCCGACTTTGCGGGCGCAGTAGTCGCGGCCGTTGGTGTAGAGGATCCCTTCCTCGCAGAGATTGACGACGCGGTTGCCGGCGCGGTGCAGTTCTTCCAGACGCGACGCCTTCTTGTCGGGGATGCTGATCTCAACGAAGATGCCGGGCGGATGCTCCCGCATGAACCCCCGCGCCGTGCCTTTATCGCCCATCACCACGATCCAACCGCGCTCGACCGCGCGGGCGGCGAGAAAGCCCTTGCCCAAGAGCTCGCGCGCCTGAGTCTCGATCGGCAGATAGAGAAGTCGTCTTTGGTCGGTTTCGCCCATGTCAACGAGGCGTCATAGCACGCCGCTTTGAGCAGCAACTCTCATATTCCCACCCCGACGAGCAAACGGGCCCATTTTCGCGCCCGCTCGACCTGACACGCGCCGGGAGATGTCCTGCAACCGCCCCGCGGCCAAGGCCGTCAGCCACTTTCTTGACTATGGCTTTAGCAATGGACAGTCTCGTACAGCGCCAGGAAATAGGCAACTCTGGCGTGCCCGGCCCCTGGGCGCGGCCAGTGTCGCGCAGCGCTCACAAAAGCTCAGATTTTTCAATGAACCCGCAGAACGTCACGACCATTCAGCGCGAAGCGCAGCCGAGTGCGGCGCCGCCAGTCGCGCGGCCCTTGATCTCGGCCAAGGACGTCTACGAGGTGCCAAGACTTGGGTTTCAGGCCGTCCTCGCCTGGCTGCTCCCTGAATGGGTCTGGTGGCCGCTTTCGCGTCTGTTCGGACGCGTGAATGTTTTCTTCCATCCGAAGCGCACGGCAGCAGAGGAAGCCGAGATCGCGGCAGTTCTCGCCGGGACAACAGCCGACGGCATGGCTCGACGGATTGCCACCGAAAACTGGTGCAACCGCTTCGAAGAGCGGTTTCAGTATATGCGGAGCTGGCGTCCGGGAGGCTGGAGCCCCGCAATCGAGATCGTGGGAGCCGAGCACGTCGCAAATGCGCTCGAAGAGGGCCGGGGCATTGTTCTTTGGGGAGGCAATTTCAGCTTCAAGGATCTCGTCGCGAGAATTGCGTGGCGACGTCTGGGGCTGTCGGTCACCCTGCTTGCCCGGCCGATCCATGGCTTCTCGAAAACGCAGTTTGGTATTCGCTACCTCAATGCGGTGCGCCGGGGTATCGAAGATCGTTATCTCGGCGAGCGCCTGATGGTCGAAGAGCACGAGACAAGCGGCGCTCTGAAGACGATGCGGGCACGGCTGAAGAAGAACGGTGTCGTTTCCATCACTGTCGGTAATCAAGGCCGCCGGCGAACCACCGCGCGATTCTTGGGAGGGAGCCTCGTCCTTGCGACGGGTCCGCTCGCCATGGCTCATGAAACCGGCGCCGCGCTTCTCGCGGTTCACACCTTGCGCCTCGGCACGGGGCGATTCCGGGTCATCATCGAGCCGCCAATCAAGATTGCCATCGGCAAGGACGGGGCGCCGGACTATGCGGGCGCGGCGCAGCGTTACGCCGACATGCTTGGCCCCGTCGTGCTCCGCGATCCGGGTCAGTGGCGGGGCTGGCGCTACACGAGCGCTAGACCAATCACCTTGTGACCCGCGCTTCAGGGCGATAAGAGTCCATGGGAGGGAACATTCTCGCGGGGCACGTCAATCCATTTTGCGTGACTTCGAGCGGTTCGGCGTGTTTGGACGACGAGGCTAAGGGCCGTGAGTGCCCAGTGAGGCATCGATGCAGTTCGTAATGTCTGGCCGAGGCGTGCTGCTGATTTCACTGCTGTTTGCAACTGCGATAAATATTCTGCACCTAGCGCGCGACGAGCCTCTGCATCGATCCGGCACCGCTGACATCATCGTAATTGCTCTGAAGTCGAAAAATGTTCGCGATGTACACAACTTTGCTGCGGCACTCGGTCAAATCGCTCCGGGGGTGACGCTTGTCGTTCCGGCCGATAAGCGCATCCGTCGCGGATCGGACTTCACCGCCAAGCTCTTTGGGTTAGGCCGCATCAAGGGAATCAAGCGGGAGAAATCGAAGACCTTTCATGAGCCCATAGAAATTCCCGCGGAATTCATTGTGGCTAGAGGGGAAGTCTGGAGCGATCCCCAAGCACCGAGAGCGGGACGGCCTGGTGAGACCTGGGCTATCGCTGTGGGGAAAAGTCCGCCAAAGCAGCTGTTTCTCCTTAGCACCAAGGATTTTACCCACTTTGCGGTGGATCCATCGTTGTTAGGCGACCATCCAAAGCAAAAGTCTGAATGATAATCGAAGTCATCGCTATACTCTTGTTGGTGTTTGGGGGCGTTGCCCTTCTGGGCGCGGTCGGGTTTTCAGGTTGGATGCTAATACCGGTATCGTTTGTCGTTGGAATTTGCTTATATGTCTCTATTAGCTATCTACAAGCTCTCGTAGGACTCTCAAGCTCTCCCTTGGTTACATTTGGAATTCTATTCGGAATTTCAACAGTATTATTCACCTATATTGGTCTGACGCGAGGGTATAAAATCACTATCAACATAGCTGTTGCTGCTATTCTGTCCATAATTGGGCTATTGGCCCTTATAACAGTGATCAGGGCCGCAAATTTAGTTGAATATCACTATGACAGCATCAGATATCTTATTGTCGGGTCGTTAATCGAAAGCAATAATTTAGACTGGATTTCCCCGAATTTGCTGAGGAAGCGATATTCCAGCGTTGCCATCTTGCACGCACCTGCCAATCTCGCGGGAGAGTTTTACCTTCGATCTCTGCACCCTTTGGTTGGCCTGAGCACTCTTGGGTTGCTTTTTTGGTTTAGCTACGAGGGGCTCAAACAGGCAATTCCGCGCAAGGAGGCGATTGCTTTCGCGCTGATCGGAACCCTGCTCCTCCTAACCAACAGCGGATTTGTTTGGCACAGCTTCTATATCAACGGCCATTTGCTGGTCGCTGCGTTCTTGCTCGTTGTCGTCGGAACTGGGTGGCTCGCTGCTTCGGACTCTGGAAGCCGCCGTGAGCTCTTATGTCTGCAAGCTGTGGGGGTTGCCGGCCTGGTCCTGTCTCGTCCTGAGGGCGCGCTTATCGCTCCTCTTGCTTTGTTGCCAACGCTGTTGTGGGGCAAAATCCCACTCTCCTCGAGGTGGGCAATCCTGGCGGTCTTTGGCGTCGCCGTTGTCGTCCAGCAAGGCTTCATCATGTTGACCACCGCTAGTCTCGGCCAGTCCGTGCGGATGCGCGCGTGGTTGCTATTCGGTGTGGGACTAGGCGCGCTACTCGCGCTCCCTGTCCTTGCTTGGAGTTTTGTAACGCGGCACTCCAAGTATGTGCTGGCGGCAGTGGAGGGCTTGCTCTGGGTCGCACTGATAGGGTTCTCACTGGCGCGACCCGTCCTGCTTCAGCAGAGTCTCGATGCTACGCTGCGGAACATTGTTTTCGATGCGGGCGAATGGGGAGCTTCGCTAATGATACTAGCTGCGCTGGTAATCGGCGCTATTCTCCTCACGGATGCGCCCAATCGAATATTCCTTCGCTTTCCATTGACTGCCTGCATTCCCATGTTCCTACTTTTCGCATTCCTCCGCGGGGGGCCTTATCGGGTCGGAGCAACCGACTCGTTGAATCGCATGCTCATTCATCTCGTTCCCCTGGCCATTCTCTTTGTGATATCTGCGGCCGCGTCAAAACGTTGGGGAGTAGCCACTTGGCAACGTGAGGAACGTTCGCACCCGTCTTCGTAGCCAGCCCATGTCGAGGTTGGCGTTGGCAAACTCGTGGACTTTACGGGACGGACATTCTCTTGCCCTTGCGATGCGCCAAAGAGGGCGAAAGATAAAGCAGCAACGGTGGCAGGCGAAATGAGCCGGCGCAATCGGTGGCTTGTCGCAGTGGTAACCGGCGTCGCCGGAGGCGCGCTGGTCGCGGCTATTGCATACCAGCTCTCTCTACAAGGCGTTATCGACCAGCTCGAACGTGCCGACTGGCGATTTCTTCCGGCAATTGTAATTTGTGGATTCGCGACGACTACGGCCCGTTTGGCGCGATACTGCCTTTTTTTCCCGTATAGGTCACATATCGCCCTCCTGTACGTTGTGTTCGTGTACATGCGGGGGCTGACCTATGTATTGCCGTTTCGCTTGGGGGAGCCGGCCTCGCTTTACATGCTCAAGCGCGCGGGGCTGGTATCATCGATGTCGGCCGTAGCGCCGGCTTGGGTCCTCTTTCGAATTGGCGATGCTGTAGCGCTAATCGTCCTCTTGCTTCCGGCCGTTGCGTTCATGCTGCCGCACGACACCCATGCAATCGCATGGGTGTCTGGTCTTACTGTCGCGACGTGCGCAGTGGTTGTGCTCCTCGGTGGATTTTGGCGACACTGGATCGACCTCTTGTCGCGCTATCTGGCATCCCACCAGGGACGCATGGCTGCAATTTTCGACGAGCTGCGACTCGGGCTCGCAAAAATCAAGTCGCGCTCGCGCATTGCATGGCTGGGCGTGTTATCAGTGCTGATCACCGCCTTGAATGTGGTCGTCTGTGTTTTCGCGCTCTGGAGCCTGTCCTTGCCGGTATCGCTCGCGACGGGAACGGCCATCGCCGTGATTGGTCAAGCCATAGGTACGCTCCCCATCCGGCCGCCTCTCGGCATCGGTTTACAGGAGTCCGTTTGGACCGCGTTGCTTGTCCTCGCCGGGCTGGATGGCGAGCAAGCGTTCGCCGGCGCACTTGCGGTGAGAGCGGCTCAGGTCGCAATCATTGCAGCCGAAACGATCGTGGCAACGGCGATCATCCTTCCGTGGACGCGAATCGCCCCCACCGGCCGTGCAAATCGTCGGCAGCGAGTCCGATTCACCGACTGAGGCTCGAATGGGCTATCCGGCGGGCATTAGCCATGATGGTGAAGGTCGGCGATGTCGCAGGGGCAGTGGGGAACACGCTCGAATCGCAGAGATAGACGCCCGGTTTAATCGAGGCGTTCAGTTCGACGGGCCCACGTCCGAGCGGCAGCGACGCCGCATAATGCGAACTCGTTCGTTGTCGCATCGGTTTGAGGGGAATCAGAAACCCGGCGCGATTGAAAACTTCGCGGATCTCCCCCCACAAGTCAGGAATGCGGTCAAGCGGCGTCCCAGTATGCGCGAGCGAGATTTTCGCCGGCCGGTGCCCCTCAACATGAACTGAATAGCGTTGTGAATACTCGCCGTGCAAATAGAGTCGTGCAATGAGCATTCGGCAACGAAGGGCGCGCGAGACAGGCTCCATCAGGGGCCACAACGGGTAGGGGATGAAATAACGCCAGAGGTGATCAAAAAATAGATAGACCTGAATTTGGGCGGGGTGCATCGTGTGATTTTGCGGAATCGCATTGACGAGCAGATTGGTCAATCCGAGGTACCGGTGCTGCTCGCTGGGGCGCGAGACTGCCCGGCCGGTGTAGAGCAGAGGAAACGAGTACAAGCTATTGTCGACGATTTGCGGTCCATCGCGCAGACCCAAACTCCTCATTGCGAATTCGGTTGTTCCGAAGCATCCCGCGCAGACGTAGACGAGGTCGAAGGGACCGATAGCCTCGCGGCGATTCCCGGCCGTTTCAACGATGATGTGATGGGGCTTACCTTCGACGGCCAAAGCGCGTCCGCCAACAGTGCGGGCAATCAAGCCGTCACGCCGGCAAGCGTCTATATCGAGGATTGTCGAATGCATGGCTTCGCGCGGGCACCCGCTCATGCATTCCCCGCAGGCGACACACGAATTTGTCTCTTCCAGCCGAGTTTCGAGCGCCAGCCTGCTAATGCCGCTGATGAACCGAAAAGCTCCGCCCGGCACACTCGAATTTATTCGTTCTTCGAGCGCCCTGATCGTTGGCGTCGTCATGATCGCCGGCCGGTTTACGAAATCCTGTCCAAACCACTGATTTAAGGCGTCGTGCTCGCCGGCGATCCCGATGCGCTTTGCCATCGCGGCGTAGTGAGGGTCCAGCTCTGTACGGCCGAAGGGCCAATGTCGAAGTTCGTCAGGACTGAACGGGACCGAGCAAAGACCCCAAATACTCGTTAGCCCACCGTAGAAGTTGCTGTCCCAGACGCGGCCCCAGCCTTCGACATTTTGCATCTTCGGCACTTTGCCGAAATTCGTCTTGGGCGGTGGAAAGACATTGCCGTGTTCGGCGCGGATCTGTCGATAGACGAGCCGCAATCGTTCCGCCGTCCAATTATCGAATGGCGGATTTGCGGGTACGTGCTCCGCCCGATCGATGAGCGTGATTTCGGGGCGCGGTACAACGATCGAAAAGCGATCGAGTACACCCAAGGCGGCCGCACCGCTGCCAATGATCGCGATCTTCATATCTGCACGCAGCCACAGCCGCCTGGCGGCACGCTCTGGTCACATGACCTTGGAACCGGCGGCAACATGGAGTTCGGCCGGTTCGGACGTCGTGATCTTCCGATCGAAAAAGCGGCGGATGACCCCAATATTGGCAATTGCCTCAGACGAGCGGTAGCCGGGATAGGTCGGCAGAAGTAGCACGCGCGCGGCGGTTCGGCGCGCGTGAGGACAATCCGTACGATATTCGACAAAGCAAGGATAGTCAGCCGTGTTGCCAATGTGCTGAATAGCAACATCGCGCCCGTGTTTCATCATGTAACGCTGCAACGCGCCGCGATCCTCCACCTGGATGGCATAGTTGAGATAGATATGTGAAAGGTCGTCGCGCATGGGCGGCAGCAAAATTCCCGGGATGTCGCGCAGGCCTTCAGAATAAATTTTCGCAAGCGCGATGCGCGCCCGCGAGTCGCTATCCACGCGATCGATCTGGTCAAGAATAAGTCGCGCCTGCATCTGTGTGATGCGACGCTCATAAGCCTCCGGGATTTTGGCACGGAGCACAGGGTTCACTTCGGTGTCGAATTGCCCCGTCACGACTTCACTACCCGTAAGAACGCCGTGCCGAAAGATCCAATAGGTGAAAGCGGAAAAGGGTACGCGTGAAGTGGCCACGTGCCCGGCGGCACAGTGAGCGATTCTCTTGGCGAGCCGCCTCCCATCCTCATAGGGCAGCCGTGCCAGCGTCTTTCGGATGCGGGCTGCCTTGACCGAGTCGTTGGTCGCGATCAGTCCGCCAAAAAAGGAATTGACGTTCTTGGCGCGGCCAAAGCTGAAGAAGCCCATGGCTCCCAAGGTCCCCGCCTTTCGGCCGCGATAGCGGGCGCCCAAGGCTTGGCAGGCATCCTCAAGCAGTGGGATACGATGCGCCTGACAAATTAGCCGAATTTGATCGAGGGGGGCCGAGAGACCATGCAGATGTGTCACGAGCACAGCGCCCGTCTTCGGCCCAATCAGCCGTTCAACCTCTCGCGGCGATAGATTGCAGGTTGCCTCTTCGATATCGGCAAATCGAGGTACGCCGCCCGCGGCAACAACCATGTTGACAACATCGTAAAGCGTATAGGGCGACATGATGACGTCTTGACCGGCGCGTATCGTTTCGCGCAACCCGAGATAGATTCCGTAGCGCCCTTGCGGCGTCAGTATCGCTTCCCCGACGTCCAACCACTCAGCCAGCCTGCGTTCTGCCTGCTCGACTGCATCACCCGCAAAAACGCGGCCGGCGATCACGTCCTCGACGGCAAGCCTGTAGTTGCGAAGGCCATTGTAGAATCGGAAGCGCGGCTGGGGCGGTAGAAACATGGTCATTCCACTTCGGCGCAAGCTCTAGCTAACCGCGCCTGGCGAGAGATGTCGCCAGCCTGATGGGCAAATGCCGGGAGGCGACAGTAGCCGGCTTGCAGCGTACCAGGCACATCGCCTATCCGTCTCTGTGCTCGAGTTCATCAATTGACTCCGCGAAGTTCCCATTTATCTAGGAGAGGACCCCTCAGCAGGCTGCCGCCTTAAAACAGGGACTTCCCTCATCCCTTCAGGCTCGAAGTTTATCATCCTCTCTCCAAATCCGACTGCCATGGCATCGAACCAGAGGCACACCATTCCCGCCGTCGTTACCAATGCCAATAACATTTTGGCGTTGTCCGTCATGCGCTGGGGCGTTCCCATCATCGGGGTGTTCGGTAGGGGCCCTGATTTCGAGCGATATATACGCAATGTTCGGTCAAGTCGTTTCATCATGGAGCGGCGCTGGTTTGACGAAACTGAAGACGAAAAAAATTGCGTCGAATGCCTTGTGGCGACCGGCAAGTCCCTTGGCGCGAAAGCCGTACTATTCCCAGCGAGCGATCGTGACATGGCCCTGGTGCTTGCTGCGCATGCGTGTTCGCTCCGCCGAGCCTCTTGGTTTGGCGTCGATGCGACCGGGCCCTAGAATATCCCGCACTCGAAAACTTAGATTGTTGCGTTCCTTGCCTCCGAATAGCGAATTTGGAAGGACAAATGGGCATCTATTCTGGCTGAGCGATGAAGCGTGGGCAAAGACTTCTGGCGCGGGCCCACGCGATATGACAAGCTTGCGCTCAACTTCTTGTCCGCCGTCGTCCTTGCCGCCATCATATCCATAGCAAAGAGACTGCTCCGTCCACGGCAGTTATGGACCGGTACCTGAAGATGAAAATACACCACAACATAATCGTGCTTGGCGGGCATACGTCAGCACTTTTTGTAACTCGGAGTTTTGGTCCGTTGGGTCCGAAGGTCGCCGTAGTTGATAAGCTTGGCTATGGTGAAGCGCGATTTTCCAGGTACTGTACGGAATTTCACAAAGTTCGGCAGTTTTGCCGTCCCAGCTTATTGGAAACAATTGAAGACATCGAACGCCGCTTTGGTCCCTGCGCCATTTTCCCCGCTACGGATGAAACCGTACAGCTCCTGTCCCGCGCCCGTGATGATATTGCAGACATGCACCTTCCGATGATCCCGGAGTGGTCTGTCACAAAAACTGCTTTCGACAAGCAAAAATTGTACGCCCTCGCTCGTAAACTTGATATCCCTATACCCGAAACCCACTATCCGCAGTCGCTTGATGAGGCGCACCACATTGCGTCGTACTGCCAGTTTCCTGTGATCATAAAACCATCGACAACGGTAGAGTTTCAGGCACTGTTCCGCAAAAAAGCGCTCTGGGCCAAAAATCAAGATGACTTAATTTCAATACTTTCTGAGATCGAGCAACACAAATCGATCCGTGGAATATCTGTTCAAGAATACATTCCCGGACCCAACATGGGCTTCTGCAACTATCTCTCCTGCTTCCACGACGGTATGCCCGCGTTCGAGTGCACGGCTACACGAGGACGCCAGTACCCGATAGACTTTGGAACCGGGACTTGGGCCACTTTAGCACAACATGATCGACTGTTAGTCCTGGGACGACGACTGTTATCCAACATCGGGTTTTGGGGCATGTCGTCCATCCAGTTTAAATACTGTTTTGATCGGGATAAGTACTATCTTTTGGACGTCAATGCACGAACTTGGAAAACTATCGGCATCACCCAGACCCTTGGGATTAACCTCCCGTTGATTTCGTATCAGTTAAGGGTCGGCGAAAAACCCGATACAAGCTTCAAACAGCCGACCGAACCGCATGTCTGGGTGGATATTCTGACAGATCTCTACGTTTCACTGGTTACGATCATGCGAGGTGAACTAACTTTACGAGATTGGCTGAATAGCTATCGTGGCAAAGTAATCGACTCGACCTTTAGCAAAACAGATCCCATACCGGGATTAATACTTCTGCTGACCGCTCCGTGGCTAGTTGTGCGCGGACTCAGATGAGCATTGCTGGGATCCATCTCTGTATTTTCTCTCAATTATATGGATCTTACGACCAGCCGTGAAACAGATCAATAATCGTGAACGAGAACTATTATCCTGCGAATAATCACTTCCACTAGGCGGGAAGTAATGGATAAGCGTGCCAAAGAAAATAGGGTATTGCAATCTGAGTTTGATGATGTCGCGTTACGGTGGATTGCTTTGTATGACGACGAGAATAAGACCGCTGAGAGCTCCTGGTGGCCTATTTGGCGTAAATCATTGAAGTGGCGCATGCAGAAAGTCATAGAAGAGCTTGGTGATGTCTCAGAGAAGAATGTTCTTGAATTAGGCTGTGGTGGCGGACACTATGGTGCGATCCTTAGCAGTAAGAAGGCAAAATGGATCGGCCTAGATTTTTCTTTTAATATGTTACTCAGCGCGCGTTCTCTGGTGCGAAGTACCGGACACGACGCCAAAGTTGTTCAGGCTGACGTTTTCGATTTACCGATAAAAACGCAGGCTATTGACCGGTTATTATGTATTGGTGTTATTGGTTATTACCCAGAACGTAGATTGACGAATTTGTTCCTAGAATTCAATCGGGTCCTGAAACTTGGCGAAATATTTATAGCACAGTCGCCGCATCCCTTAACATCATGGTTCCGCAGTCTCTTCCCTAGCAGGCTTCCGCGGTCATATTCTCATCGTCCCGCGTACCTGGCCCAGCTAATGAAGAAAACCGGCTTTGAAGTCGTAAAGATTATCAAAATACCCAAGTATAAAATAATGACTGCGGGATGGATATACGTTACGCGAAAAATTAGCTCAAACTGAATTCGAGTAGCCCTCTGGACGCGTCGAAAAACCGTCCCCAATTTGGGACCTGAACCCATCAGCGGCATTAGGTAGCAACTGCTTTGCTACCTAATGCCGCCAATCAGGTTGTTGCGTTGATTCAGCAAATCAGATTCCTTGCCTCCGAATGGGCGATTTGGAAGGACAAATGGGGCATCTATTCTGGCTGAGCGAAGCGGCGCAAGGCCGAAAGGACCAATGGGCCGGCCTACTACTGCAGCAGCCCGGCCGAGGCCAGTTCGTCGAGCGCGACGGTGACATGCTCCGCGGCCGCGGTCTTGAGCCTCTCGCCCTTCTGTTCCGCGCCAGTGGCCTTGTCCTGAAGTCGGATGCGGCCTCCTCAACGGCAGCGAGCAGGTTCGCCCGCAAAGCGTCGCGGTCATGGATGCCGTCCATGAACGGCGTACGACATGCAGCCTGAACTGATCGTCTAGCATCTCGGACATAAAAAATTGGTGGGTGACCCTTGGTACCTGCGAGTCACGGCCTGAAGCTCGCTGAACTCCGCGAGGGTGCCAGGGTCATCTCCTGTCGAGAGTGTGTACCCCGGTGTTCTGGCTACCTTGATTCTCCTGCGAATATCCCGCGAGCGAAAGCTGGCGAACAAATCATCCTCGCTAGAGAATTGCGAAACGTCCAACGAGGTTCGGACCCTGCTCTCGTCATATCTCTTGTTCCATGAACCAAAGTGTGAATCCGCAGGCGCAATTTAGGAGGTTCGACGAGGATTTGTTGGTCATCGTCGTCAGGGGCGGCACGTAGTGCGAAAGCGGAAGGCTTACGTCGGCGAGGCCCCGGGTCAGATCTCTCTTGCGAACGACGGGGATCGGCAGCGCGATATTGCCGCCGCTATCCCGCTCAAGCAAGCAGCCGACCTTCCAGGCAAAAGTCAAAGCAAGAAATTCATGCCATGCTTTGCTGTGGTACAAACCGAATCCGCGGAGAAGTCGGGCTTCTTCGTATGTGCTCGAGTCAGGTGTCTCCAGGTCGGTCATGGGCGAACGATTCTTGCTTGCGCCGTCGACTAGATTTTGGGCCGATTCCACATTCGATTAGCTGATAGAGACCACCCATAATCCCTAAGAGCCAATCGAGGGCTCCCAGGCCGCTGGCGCATAATTGACGTTTAACGGTATATGTAGTTGTTGTCTCAAAACAGTGGCTATACCCTCTTTAACTCGGCCCAGGGACGCATCCAACCTATCCGCCACGAGCCGGCTTTGATGACTGCATTTACTTCATCGAGTACTGTGGCGTCCCCCTCCTCGGCCATGGACGCGGCCACTGGTAGCAATATCGATGAGTTGCAGGTCCACCTCAGCGTCGTCGTGCCATGCTTCGATGAAAGGCTTGCGGTTGAGCAGACATTGCGGAAATTGGAGCGCGCCCTTGCTCCGATCGAACACCGCGAAATCATCGTCGTCGACGACGCCTCCACCGATGGAACGAGCCAAATCCTCGACAAGCTTGCCGCCGAGATTGAATCGCTGCGCGTTATTCGGCACGCCGCTAACAGAGGCTATGGTGGCGCCCTGAAGACAGGCATCCGAAGTGCCAAAGGCCGGTTCATAGCAATTACAGACTCTGATGGTAGCTACCCCAACGACCGGATTCCCGATCTTCTTGCCCGTGCTGAAGCCGGCGCCGACATGGTGGTTGGTGCCCGTATCGGAGAAAATGTAGTCTATTCGAGGCTGCGCGCCCTTGCTAAGGTGATCATGCGCCGCTATTGCGTTTGGATCACCCGCCAGCCCATACCGGACCTAAACTCCGGCTTGCGCGTATTCAAGCGCGAGGTCATCGAACGGTTTCTCGGCTACCTGCCTGATACCTTCAGCTTCACAACGACCGCGACAATCGCATTTATGACCAACCAATATCTGGTCGAGTACATTCCGATCAGCTATGCGGCCCGCATCGGTCGATCCAAAATCTCTCCGATAAAAGACACGATACGCTTCCTCCAACTCATTGTTCGCACTGCGCTCTATTTTGCCCCTCTACGTGTGCTGGGCCCGGTCATTGTGGTGCTGTGGATGGTTTTTTTCGGCGTGGCAGGCTATGATGTGCTTATTGGCAGAGATTTGACGCAAAAGGACCTGCTGCTTCTGACCTTCGCCACCTATGTCACGCTTCTCGGTCTCCTCGCCGACATGATCGACAAGCGGCTCAGATAAAATTGCGGCAGGCTGTCGATCCTTTTTTTCCAATAGCCGCCTTTGTGCGTCTAAGCAGCATCCAAGAATGCTGTGGATGATGGCTAGCCTTGCATCGCGGAAAGTGCGGCTACGTCGGCGCCTATCCTGCGACGGTGAATCCTGGCCGCTTCACCCGCGGATCAACTTGTTGCCTGGAGAATTTTTTGTTCTATCGGGATGGTCACGGCCAACCAAGGAAAGGTTAGCGCCGGCGCGCGGGTTGCATGTCAAGAGCTGTTACGCAGCGGCCTTCTTACGGTTTGCCTCAAGCCGTGCATCGACGAGGGCAACGATCGAATCGATCGTGGCGTTGCGCAGTCCCTTTAGCGCCGCGATGGCTTGGATCAGCTTGTCTCCGCGTTCGATCTCCACTGCACCGTTGTCGAGAGCCCGGGCAGGGGAAGACGGGCGCGTGAGGCTGTCGGCTGCGCCGGCGTATTTTTCGAATGGGACGAGATCGTTCGGCGTGGCGCCCAAACCGATGCAGAGGTTATGGACGAAATTATAGATTGATCGCGAGGCCTCGAGGTCGGAATACACCGCCGCCCTAATGGTCGTGGCACCGCTCTCGGTAATGCAGCGGTAATTCCCGGTCAGCAGCATGGGCCACTTGGCAAGGGGCACGAAAATGGAATCGTGGACCTTGAGCTTCACCGGTAATTCTATCTCGCCATCGCCTGCGTCCCACCGGATGGCTTCGATGTCATCCTGCAACCGGCGCAAGACAGCATTGTGCTTTTCCGACTCGAAGCGAGCGACCTTGAAATTGGTTGGCAAAGTGACCTGCAGCACGTTGCCTTTTTCCTCGGGAGGGCGGATCGCCTGCGGATCCGGGCTACACAGCGTCAACAAGGCGGTATCGAAACCGTCCCACACGCTCGCGTCGGTGTAGGCAGGCCTCAGCATGCCGGTGTCGAGGGCCGGAATCCGCCTGAGGTAGGTCAGCGGCGGCATGTTCATGACCGAAACGCATGGCACCCCGGCCTTCGCTACGGCGTCAAGCAGCTGCCGTACGCCTTGTGACCTGTATTGCGGCTCCTGCATCGCAAGTCCGACAAGATCGTAATCGAGTGGATCGACGTCACTTGGCACCGCCGCCGATACCTGACCGCGCAGATTACGGGAATCGATCTCGACCGGCTCCTTACGCCCTCTGACCGGAATGCGGACGCGGAACCCCTCAGCGTTGATTAGCTCCACCTCGGGGGGGCGGCACACCAGTTTGACACGATGCCCGCAGCACAACAGCTTGCCTGCTAGAAGCGAACCATAGGATGCCCCCATGATCAGGATGTTGTAAGTCGCAGACATCGCAACTTCCTCCAGGTTGGAGAGAGCTCTTGCCTCCAGGCCGTGCTATTCATGCACCGCCGTTTGCGCCAACGATCGTGAGGCGCGTCCAGTAGTTTGCTTGCTCCTCTCCCCTCAGAGACCCAGGGTGATGCCGAAATTCGGCATTTTCCGGTTCAAATGCGATAGCCCATGTAGCGCCAAGCGCGGCGTCCCCCGTGTTTCTTAGCAAGAACTCGGCTCGAGGGCCACTGGGCAAGCCGGTGTGATCCGGGTCAGTGGCCCGGCTGGCGTTACACGAGCGTCAGATAGGCCTTACCCTACGAGGCGGGCGGCGCGCCAAAAGAAGCGCTACCATGCGGGAAGGCGTTGCAATTGTGCCGCGGGAGCGCAAAGCGGCGCGTCCGGGCCAGTGGATCGACGATGTCTTCTGGGCTGACGGCAAAGGCCAGATGACACTCAGAGGCAACGGCCTTCTCGCTATCAGGCGTCAACGCCCTGGGTAGCCCGTGGGGATAGCAATAGCCCCACTTTCGGCTTCCGCCGATCCCTTCAATGACTTCGCAGGAGCGGAGAACTTCCTGCCGCTGCTTCGCCAGATCAAGCAATGCCGGCACCGTGTGGGTGTGGCTGTGGGGTCCAACGGCGAGTCCCGCCTCGAGCAGGCGGCGTATCTCGTTCTCGTCGCAATAGATGTCGCGCCAATGCGGCGGCCGGCGCTCGAAAGCAAGGTCGAGCAAGGCGTCGAGCGTGGCGCTCTTCTCTTCGGTCGGACGCAGCCAATTGAAAACATGCTTGAGCAGCTTGGTCGCACGGTCCGAGCTCTGCGCCGCGTACTCGGCCGGCTCGTAGCCGTCGTCCACGGGCGGCAAGATGCCGGGCGCGTTAGCCTTCACCCAAGCAAGCGCCGCGTTCCCGCCCAACCGTCCTAGCGCCAGATGAACTTTGTGCACATCGAGGATGCTGCCATCAACAAGCGGCGAGGAGCACAGATAGAAGATGCCGAACAGTCCGCGCTCGCGCAGCACCGGCAGGACAAATTCGACGTGATCGCGCAAGCCGTCGTCGAAGGTGAGCAATACGCCCTCGGGCGCTTCGCCCCCTTCAAGCCAGGCGAGGAACGCGTTCTGGCCGATGAAGCCGTAAGTCTCGGCAAAATGATCGAGCTGACGCCGAAACGCCGCGAGGTCCAGATAAGGATGATGGGGAAGGTCCGGCGCGGCCGGCCGCACATAATGATACATGACCGGCTTCAAGCGGCGGCCCTCAGCTTTGACGGTTCCGTCCCGACATGGTCAGCGCCGAGGGGCGAGCGTCAAGCACCATCTTGAGGCTGAAACGTGTCGGCTTTGCTGGCTTCCCCCCTGTTGCTTGGTAAAATAACGGTATGCTGCAGAAGAGGGCTCGTTGGTGATTTCGTGGCGCAAGCTCATAGGCGGGGAGGGGGCGGCGGCGGATTCGCCACCGGTGGATTTTCTCATCGCCGGAGTGCAAAAAGGGGGAACCTTCAGCCTTTATCGCCTGATGGAACCTCACCCTGATATCAGACTCTCCAAAAGCAAAGAGGTGCACTTCTTCGACGACGAAGAGGTCGATTGGTCCAGCCCCAGTTACGGCCGATACCACAGTAACTTCGCGCGGCGGCGCCAAGGTCAGTTCTGGGGCGAGGCGACACCCGTCTACATCTATTGGCCGGGAGCGCTTGAGCGGATTCGCGCCTATAACCCCGATATCAAGCTCATCCTCTTGCTTCGCGATCCCATCGAGCGCGCCTACTCGGCATGGTGCCATCAGCGGCGGAAAGCGCGAGAACCGCTGTCATTCTCCGCGGCGATTCACGAGGGACGCGCACGGGTCGCCGACCCCAAGGGATTCGGTAACCGGCACTTTTCCTATGTCGAACGCGGCTTCTATGCAGCCCAGTTGCGCCACGCCCTCGATCTCTTCCCGGCGTCCAACGTCCTGCTGCTCGACAGTCGAAAATTGAGCCGGGACCCGCGATCGCTCGTGACGCAGGTTACCCGGTTCCTCGGTCTTAGCGAGCCGAACGGCGCCATAGAACCCATTCATGCGAACAAGCGCGCGCCGCTGGAAGGATCGGATCTCGTCGAAGCGGACGACGTGACGCTTCTCGCCGATCTCTTCGCGAGCGATGTGGCCGAACTCGAGAAGCGTCTCGACTTCTCGATCGAACATTGGCCGGTTTCACTCCTGGTGCGCGGCAAGGTCTCGGCCCGGGTCGTGGCGTCGCGGCTGGTCAAGCCGGGATTCACGAACGAGGACAAGACCGGAGACGCTTCGACTTGACACTCATCGTCGCTCCAAGGATCGGCTCCACGCGCAATGTCCCAAGTATCACCTAAACCTCAGTCTCCTGGTTGCGGCACGAATGTGTTGCTCGACTACGACCTTAGCACCAGCGAGCTGATCTCCTTTCTCCTCGAGTACGAAGCCCACAAGCTTGGCCTTGAGACATGGCGGGTTACGCCTCTAATTGTCACTTTTCGAGATGACAAGGCGGAGACCATTATGACGCGCGCTTGCGCGCGCGGCGTCAGCCGCACCGCTTTCGCGGTCACCATGGACAAGAGCCTGACGAAGCGGCTGTTCGACCGCGGCGGGATCCCACACAGTCCCTATCTTAAGCTGAAACCCTCACAGTTCGAGGAAGGACTGAAATTCGCCAGGGGGTACAACTTCGAAGTTGTCATCAAGCCGACCCAAAGCGGCCAGGGGCTGGGGGTTTTCACCAGAATCGAGGACGAGCCGACTCTCCGGGCCTGCTGGAATAAACTTGCAAAGCTGCTGGACAAGATGAGGCAACGACACCTTCTCATTGAGAAACGCGCCGATGGCAGCGACTTTCGCTTCTACGTCGTTGGCCGTCAGGTCATGGGCGTCTTGGAGCGGTGCCCTGCAAACGTCACGGGCGATGGAACAAGCACGATTGATGAGCTTGTGGCGGCAAAGAACAGAGTGCGCGGGCAGAACCCCGATCTCCGGGGGAGGCCGATCAAAATCGACGGCATCGTGCGAAGCAATCTGCGTGCAAAAGGCCTCGGCCCCGGCTCCATTCTCCCACAGGGCATGACCATCCTCCTGCGTGACAACGCCAACATATCGACCGGCGGCGACAGTATCGATCGAACCGACGAGATTCCGGCGCGGGTCAAACAGCTGGCTGTCCGCGCCATGCTGACCGTGCCGGACCTCGAGACAAGCGCGGTCGACCTGGCGGCGAAGAATATCTATGACGATACCCGCCTCGGACCCGACAACATCATTTTTCATGAGCTGGAAGGTGATGCAGCCATGGGCATGCACCATTTTCCGGCGGTTGGTAAGCCTCGAAATCTCGCGCGCGCGATTCTGCTGACGCAGTTCCCTCATCGCCTTAGCCAGTCTCGCGATGATGGCGACTATCGCCACGACTTCGATGAGAATGAAACACTATGCCGAAGGATTGCCGAGGGAATCGTTTCACTTCGAAAATCCGACAAGAGGGTTCAAGCGCGGCGAGGGTGGTCATTGCGACGCCTGGTGCGCGCTGTTCGCGGATAGATTAGCGGGGTGCTAACCGTCGAGCGCGACCTCGCCGCAGGCGCTCGCCTCGTTCCAAGAGATGCGGGTACCAAGCGGCTTCGACACCCTGATAACTTGGTCGATGATTTTGCGGCCTAGCTCGGGTCTGGCCAGAAGCGGCCGCCCGCGATCCTCGCGGGCCGCCTTGAACTGCAGATCGACGGGCATGAGGCGTATGCGAACGATACGCCGTTCGGCAATATCGATCGAGGCGGCAAAACCCTCATAAACCTGACGCCTGTCCAGCTTCGCAAGTTTGCTTCTAGAGCCAGACTTGCACAGCTCGTCAAAGGATGCATCGGCCGGAAGCCCGCGTGCTTCGTACGCCTCCGCGGGGAAGCGCGTGATGAAGCCCGCTTCGAATACGAAGTCGCCCATCGAGTAGAAGACCGGCCGACCCTTAAAGAGTTCGATCGCCTGCACCTTGTGGGGTCCATGGATAAACACGACACTGGCGCCATGCTCAATCGCCTGATGGGCGAACGTCGTGAGCCAAGGGCCTTGGCGGTGGGCGTGCACCGAAGCAATGACGACATCCGCCGTCGAGGCCGCCGCTGCAATGGTGTCGAGATTGGCGCGAAGGTCCTTTGCGCTGACGCGGAAACCGGTGACCAGACCGTAGTGATCGCTTCTCCGGATTTTCAGGCCGAGCCGCGTGAGTGGCCGCAACCGGTCTGCCACGGCGGCGGGCGCCATTATTGCGCCTTTTCCGCCGGACACTGTCAGGGGGTTCATGCCCGGGCGCCCGGGCAGGTCAGACCGCGAGAACGACGCCTTTCCATAAGGAATGAAGTCCGAGGCCATCGCGACCAGGGCGACCACACCGCGCTTGCAGCGAAAGTAACCGGGCGCTCGGGCGCTCTGCAGATCCTTTCCCGAGCCCGCAAGGATCAGCCCGCTCTTTTCGACATGCTCGATCGTTTCAAGGATACCCGTGCTGCCATAGTCGAAGCTGTGATTGTTGGCATGCGCCAGCATGTCGAAGCCGGCCCATTTCAGCTCCTGCGCGATCTGCGGTGGCGAGGCCATATAACCTCCGCCACAATCTGCCTGCGCGTATCCCTTGAACTCGTGTATGACGGTTTCGAGATTGGTGATCGAGGCGTCGGCCGCACGTATCTCATCGACAAGTTTCAGGAATGATGCGGCTTGGACCTGGGACCACGGTCTCGTTATGAGCGAGTCGCCCGACAGAAAGAGCGATAGGGTGTCGGATGGCATGCGCTTCGATCCTCTATTGGGTATTGGTCAAGACGTTCTTGCGCCTTGCGATGGCGTGAGCGCTCGACCCGAACGAGACCGCGCCGTGCCTATCTGAGGCAAAAAGGCTTGTATGTTAAGGACCTCATCGCGCCGAAATGGGCCGAGTATCACCACAATATCTCCCGGTTTGGCGAGCTGTGACATGCGGCGTAGCGCGCCGTCGTAGTCGCTCGCGACGTCGACATTCTTCGCCTTGACGCCAGCGTGCTCGAGTCCGTGCCGAAGCAGCCCGGCAATCTCACCGGGCGCACGACCTCTTAGATACCGCTCCTGCTCATAGCAAATGAAATGATCGAAGGCCTGGGCCAGATGTCTCCCGAATTCGGTGAAATGGACGCGCGGGCGATTGCCGACCGCAGTCAGTATGCACAGACGCCGTCCGTCGCTGGGGAGGTTCCGCACGGATGCCGCCAAGACTTTGGCCGCCGGAGGACTCGTGGCACGGTCAATGATGACAAGGCATGGTCTTTCGCTGATGACATTGAACCGGCCCGGCGCTTGCTCGACCGAAATCGAGAAGGACGATAGCGCCGCACCAGCTTTGTCGGAAGCGATGCCCAGGCCCTCGGCCAGTGCCGCGGCGGCCATGGCGTTCGCGATGTTGTGGCGCAAGGCGCCCCCCAATGCCGCGGGCAGATTGGCAATGGAAACCACGGGATGCACGGTGCCGCCCTCGCGCCGCACGATTCGCGGCTCCCCCTTGTCTTCAAGGCAGAATGCGATCCCGCCATTGGCGAGATGCTGTCTTACCGCTCTTGAGCGGCTCTTGAGAGAAAACACGGTGGTGCGAGACGCAGGAAACTCACCGATCAGCTTACGGCATAGCGGGTCGTCGGCGTTCAACACCACGGTCTTGCGTGCAGCGTCGATGACCCTCCGCTTGAGCTTCGCCATCTGCGCAAGAGTCTCGATGCCATCGATCCCGATATGATCCCGCCCCACATTCAGGAGCGCCGCTACGTCGCAGCGATCGACGTAGAGGCCGTCGCTCAGAAGACCGCCGCGAGCCGTCTCCAACACGGCGACAGTAATCGAGGGAGATTTCAAGACGCGGGCGGCACCCGCATAGGCCGCCGAATCGTGGTCGGTGACCTGCACGCCGGCGATAACAACACCATCGGTCGAAGTGTAACCGACGATGTGGCCGGCCTCGGCGAGGATGTGGGCCAGCATACGCGTGGTCGTGGTTTTTCCCTTGGTACCGGTGATGAGAGCTAAGGGAAATTTGCGTCGCAGAATCCGTCTTGCCGGTACGATGAGCAGCGGTCTTAAGATGTTGCGGCGCACCCGTCTGAGCGCCTTCTTGGCCTTTTTTCGGGCCTGGCGTACCTTCGCGCTCACGATACTTGCCGTATAATGGCGGAGGAGGGGTAATCTGCCGAATATACTCACTGGGAGCTCAGCGCTTTAAACAGAAGGCGTGCGCCGGCAAGAGTAGGCCATGGCGCGTGTCCCGATCAACGCAAGGAACCAACGTCAAGTCGGGGCTTGCGCCCGACGCTTCGAAAGCAACTCGATCCGTTCGAACAAAGCAAGTGTCCCGAGGGGCCTATGTGTGGATTGGTAGGCATTTGGCGGCGCGACGGCCGCGAGGCCGATCGAGGAGCGATCGAGTCGATGCTCGCTCCGATTGCCCATCGCGGGCCTGACGGCCGGGGGATTTGGCAGAGCGGTCCCGTCGCTTTCGGCCATCTGCGTCTGTCGATCATCGATCTCACGGATGCATCGGCGCAGCCCATGCTGACGGCGGACCGCTCAGGCGCCCTTATCTACAACGGAGAAGTCTACAATTTCCGCGAACTCCGCCTCGAACTCGAGCGCGAGGGCGTGCGTTTCCAAACCTCTGGCGAGGTCGAGGTCGTTCTGCTGGCGCTGCACCACTGGGGTGTGGAGCAGAGTGTGAAACGATTCGATGGGATGTTCGCCCTTGCCTATTTCGACTGCCGCGACCAAGCACTCTGGCTGGTTCGCGACAGGGTGGGCATCAAGCCGCTGCTGGTTGCCGATCGGGGAACGGAGCTGCTGTTCGGCTCGGAAGCAAAAGCCCTTCTTGGTCACCCGAACATGAAACGGCGCCCGGATTTTCACGCCATGACGACGTGGCTGCTCTCGGGCGGGCGCAATCCCGAAGGAACCCTGTTCGAGGGGATCGAGGCCGTTCAGCCGGGTTCCTTGTGGAGGATCACCAAACAGGGAATCGAACGTCGCCGCTATTTCCATGTCTTGGATGCGCTCGACGTCGATCGACTGGTCCGCAACTCGACCAAGGATCCCAAGAGTTTCGTCGACTCGCTGGGGACGCTCCTGCGTCAGAGCGTCAAGCTTCACCTGATCAGCGACGCGCCGCTCGCCGCGGCGTGCAGCGGCGGGGTGGATTCGAGTTTGATCACCGCCTTAACGAAGGAGTTCGAGCCGCACATTACCGCCTATGTTGCGGACGTTGCCTTTTCCAGGGGAGAGGGCAACCAGGCCGAACGTGTCGGGCGCCATATCGGTGTTCCGGTCAATCGCGTCGTGGTGGATGGAGCGCGCTTTCTCGAGCTTTGGCCTCGCTGCGTCTGGCAATCAGATGGACCCCCAACTCATACCAGCGATCCAGCCCTGTTGGCGGTGGCATTGAAGTGCCGTGCGGACGGCATCAAGGTGCTATTGACGGGAGAGGGATCCGACGAGTTGTTCGGCGGGTATGACTGGCTCGAACGGACCTACAGGAATTGGGTTCGGAAAGCCTCTTGGCGACGATACGTTTTCGGCCCGAGTGAGCGGGAACGGGCACTCGACTTCGCTCCCTTCTCGACGACTGCGCGGACCAATCGGTTTCTGCACGATCGGATGACCGTCGCCCTTGATACCGAGGACCAACTGCTTCCAAGGCGTCTTCTCACCCTGCTGGCGCCCATTGAGTCGAGCGCCGATCGGGCGTTTCTAGCTCATAGCTTTTGGGGCCTCTATCATCATTTGTCTTGGATCCTTCATCGTCACGACCGGATCGGCATGGCGGCCTCGATCGAGATGCGAGTCCCGTTCCTCGAAAACGCAATGTTCGATTTTGCCTTCCACTTGCCGCGCCGGGCGAAGCTTCATCGGGGCACCGGGAAGTGGGTTGTCAAGCAGGTGGCCGCCGAGGTCCTGCCGAGAGATGTGGTCTTCGCCCAGAAAAAGGGCTTTCCCACCCCGGGTAAATTCGCGCGGGGGACTCAGCGCCTTCTTGCCGGCGGCATGCTCGCCGAGTTGATGGAGTGGCCGGCGAGCGTCACACAAGAGACCAGTGCCATGATCGGCAATAGCGAAACGCTACTTTTTCACGTCGTTAGTCTCGAATTATGGGCTCGGATCTTTTTCGGTGGCGAAGCGCCGTTGGCGCTGGCCGACAGACTTGCGGCTCTTGCCCATGAGGAGGCGTCGCGTCGACGGGTTGAAAGGGCGCGGAGAAAGGGACGCCTCGGCACTCTGGCGAGGCGTGCTGGGCGCGCGTTGCGCAGCATCGGACAAGGCTGAGTCGCATAGACCAATGCGCCATCGACAATGAGCCAAGTTCTGCTAGGTTCGGCAGCGGGAGGTCGTCCGATTGCTGAGGTCTTTGCGCCCCAGTGCTGCGGAACTTCACCAGCGTTGGTTGAGATCTGAAGACCTACCCCTCATGCATCCCGACCGCCGTCTCTTAGTCGTCACCGAGTCATTAGGGATCGGTGGAACGGAATCCCATCTCATTCGACTGTTGGTGCCATTGGCTGAGCAGGGGTGGAATACGACGATCTATTGTCTGTCGGAATCGGGCCAACGCGCGCAACAGGTCGAGGCGGCCGGTATTCGCGTCTGTTCGTTGCCACGGCGGCGCAAACGGCGCCGGACCTCGGGGCGCTCGCCCGCAAATATCGCTTTGGCGGCCAGCCGGCTGTTCCGGCTCATGCGGGAGTGGCGTCCGCACGTTGTTCATTTCTATCTGCCGGGGCCGTATCTGGTCGGCGCGCCGCTCGCCATCGCGGCTGGTGCGCCAATAAAGATCATGAGCCGGCGTAGCCTCTCCATCTATCAGCAGCGCCGGCCCCTGCTTGCCCGCATTGAAACGCTCCTGCATCGGCGCATGGATGCCGTCATCGGGAATTCAAACGCCGTGGTCGCGGAGTTGGCAAAGGAGGGAATTCCCTCCAACAAGATCAGACTCATCTACAATGGCATTGAAACCGAACCCGCCTTTCCGCCGCGCGCCGAGGCCAGGCGCCTCTTGGGTATCGGACCCGACACGGTCGTCGGCATCATCGTCGCCAATCTGATCTCGTATAAGGGTCACAAGGACTTGCTCGAAGGGCTTGGGCGAATCTCGCCGTCTCTTCCTTCCGGTTGGCGAATCCTCTGTGTGGGCCGCGACGACGGTCTTCGGGCCAAACTCGAGACCTTGGCTCAAGCCCGCAACATCGAGTCAAATGTCCAGTTTCTGGGAGAGCGCATCGATACGCCGAGGTTGCTGGCAGCAGCCGATTTCGGCGTGTTGAGCTCATGGGAAGAGGGGTTTTCCAACGTGATCTTGGAAGCCATGTCGGCGGGATTGCCCATGGTCGTAACCGATGTCGGCGGCAATACGGAAATCGTTTCTACGGAAGAAACCGGATTGGTCGTTCCCAGTCGCGATCCGGAAGCGCTCGGCAACGCAATCCTGCGCTTAGCGGGCGATCCCGTGCTCAGAGAACGTCTCGGCAAGGCGGGTCGAGCGCGCGTGAAAGGAGAATTTTCGATAGAGCGCTGTGTCGATGCCCACAGGAGGCTTTATGAGGAGCTTTGGGCTCGTCTGAATCAGAACCGTACTGCGCGGACGCCCTGAGCGCTGCGACGCGTCCTCAACGCATTCCGATACCAACCCGGCCGCCCTACGTGAACCTGACCCGCGTCGCCACGAGGGGCTTCCCCTCGGACTGCGGCGAAAATGGCCTACAGCCCTCCGATCGGCTGCCGCAGGTGGTCGCACGGGGCACGGAGCACATTGCTATTCGAGGAGGCTCTCGCTAAAGCTACCTACCTTTTGTACGAGATTCCTGACCCACAAGCGATGACTATGCATATGGCGAGGATCGCCGAGACTCCCATATCCGGCGCCGTTGACGACATTGCGGGAGCATTGCGCCATTTCCGCAACTGCCTGTTTCTGGCAGCGACCGACGTCAAGTTGCGCTATCGACGCTCGATCCTGGGCCCGCTGTGGATCACGCTTACAACCGCGATCTTCATTTTCTTCATCAGCTATCTCTACAGCGGCTTGATGGGGACGCGGTTCACGGATTACCTCATCAGCCTCTCTCTGGGCTGGATCATTTGGTATTTCATTTCCGATTCCGTTCTGCAGGGCGCGCGAACTTTTCAGAACGGTGCCGGCGTCATCAAGAACACCAACATCGACAAGTTCACGCTGGTGCTGAAAACAGTTCTCGCCAATCTCATCATCTTCGCCCACAATCTTGTTATCCCGTTCCTGGTTTTCGTCGTGGTTGGGTTTCCTTTCACGCTTGCCACCTGGCTTGTCATTCCCGCGTTTGCGCTCATCGTCCTCAGCGCACTTTGGTCGGCGACGCTTTTTGGTCTGCTGTGCGCGCGCTACCGGGATGTTTATCCGTTGCTGCAGGCCTGCATGCGCGTGCTGTTTTTCCTCACGCCAATCCTCTGGTCGCCGACTCTTCTGCCGGCCGACTCCCCGCGGCGCCTGTTCGTGGACCTCAACCCTTTCGCGCATTACCTCGCCATCTGGCGCAAGCCCTTGATGGGCGAGTACCCTGACGCGTTGGCTTGGTACGTGACGGGAGGATTGACGGTTCTGGGGCTCAGCTTGGCTTTTCTCGCCTTTGCGCGCTACCGGCGGGAAGTGGTGTTCTGGATTTAGGGGCAGATCGATGGCGTCGATCGTTATCGAAGCACTGTCCTTCGCGTACCCTCTGGTGAACCACAGGCTGAAAGCGCACAACGGCGAGCCGAGACAGGAGATCCCGGTTTTCTCGGACTTTTCGCTCGAGGTGCCCGACGGCTGGCGTTTGGCGATCATCGGCCGGAACGGGGTGGGCAAAACAACGCTGCTGAAACTGATCGCCGGCATTCTGCCCCCCACACGAGGAAGCATCCGGGTGGACGGCGTGGTGTCGCCCCTCCTCAACATCCGCCTCGGCATGGAGGCCGAGCTCACCGGGATCGAGAATATCTGGCTGCGCGGCGCCTACATGGGGAAGACCCAGCGCCAGATCGAAGAGAAGCTGACCGGAATCGTTGAGTTCGCCGAGCTCGGAGATTTTATCGACCTGCCCGTCAATACCTATTCCAGAGGCATGGTCGCGCGTCTGGCTTTCGCCATCGCGACGAGTTTCCAGCCGGATATCTTGTTGCTCGACGAATCGGTTGGCGCCGGCGACAAGCAGTTTGCGGACAAAGCGTCGGCGCGCTTACGAGAATTTGTCGGCAGCTCGAGCATTCTGGTTCTGGCCACGCACAATGAGAGACTGATGAAGAAGATGTGTGACCGCGTTTTCGATCTCGGCACCGGCAAGATCCGCAGGTTGTAGGCGCTCAAGGCGCGGCGGTGCCTTGCGGCCTAAGCTCGACCAAACACTCGGTTCGTGGATTTGGATTGAGCTTCCCGACGCCATGGCCCGCGGCTAGTCTGTTGGAAGGCATTCGTTCGTATCGGTCATGCGGGAATTTCCAACAGGCGGCAATGGCTAAAATCAGCGTCATCACACGAACCTGCGATCGCTTGCCTTTGCTCGAGCGGTGCTTCGCGTCTCTAGAGAAGGCGAGCGTCGCCGACCTCGAGTGGATTGTCGTCGACGATAAGCCCGGCGGCGACCCGCAGCTTCAAGAGTTCATCGCGCGCGCCGGCTCACGCTGCCCGGTCCGGCTGGTATCATCTGGCGCCCGCCATCGCGCGAAAGCAGCAAATGCCGGTTTGGCGGTCGCCACCGGCACGCTCGTTCACTTCCTCGACGACGACGATACCGTCGCGCCGAGCTTCTATGACAAGACCGCCGTTTTTCTTGCCGCAAACGCGCGCTTCGGGGCCGTCGTTACCCTTTCCGAGAGAGTGATCGAACGCCGGATGAGCGACGGCTCGTTTGCTGAGATCGAGCGCCTACCGCACTATCCGGAGACGCGGGCGGTGTCTCTCGCCGAGCTTGCCGTCGTCCAGACCTTTGCGCCGGTGGCCTTCGTCGCCCGCCGGGACTGTGTGGAAGCCGTTGGGCGCTTCAACGAGAGTTTCGAGGTTTGCGAAGACTACGATCTCTACTTACGCTTTCTCACCCGCTTTGACATCGGTGTCGTGCCGGAGGTGCTCTGCACCTTCCATCAGCGCGAGGAAGGCTCGGTTCCGGAGTCTTGGCTGAACTCGCCAGCGTCACGGCAGCACCGGATCGAAGACAGATTGTTCCGTAATGCGCTGCTCCGCCAGGATCTCGAGCAGGGCAAAATGGGCATCGGATGGCTGCTCGCTTTTGGCGACATGACCCGGGCGGCTTGGCGCCTCAATCTCGTGCTCGATGCGTTGCAACGCCGATCCTTGCCCAGGGCCGTGCTGCGCTGGCTGCGCCGGAGCCAATAGCAACGCCATGAGTGCGCGGCGTACCGCTCATCTCCTGCGAACCGAGCCCCGGCTGTTCCTGCGCAAAGCTTGGCAACGCTTGAAGCTATGGCGGGGCTACGCCGGTGCGGCGCGCCGGGCCCTGGCCGGAGCGAAGGCCGGGCCGGCTGAGCACCCCGGCAATACCGACATCGAGGATAGGGACATCTTGCCGCTCCTGGCCGGCTCCCTTCCGGTCGTCATCTTGGAGCGGCGGAGGCGCTTTGTGGCATGCGGCGTTCGCGCCGTCGATGTGCCGGTGCTGCTGGCAAACATCATGACGCGACTGCCGCAGGCGCGACCCTTGGTCGACGGGAAACCCGCCTCGCTCCGTCTCGCAGACTTGTTGCGCGAGACTGTCAGAGCCAAAAGCATCAGCTTCTGCACGTCCTCCAACGCGGATCGTATTGTTTGGCAGTTCAGCATCTACGACCCTGAAGAGACGGGAACTCATGTCTCGCGGCGGGGGAGCGATGTCATCGGCAGCGTCCTCTACGACGGTCTCCTCGACCGGCCCGGGGTCACCGACCTCACCCTGCACATGCCTGAACTGTCCCGGCACACCAATACGCTCCCGATCGATATCGTTTACGCCTGGGTCGACAGCAAGGATCCGGCCTGGAAGAAGGCGTTTGCCGAGACAAGGCCCCCAGACCTCGCAGATGGCAGCGACACGATTGCCGACAGCCGCTTTCACTCGAGCGGCGAGCTTCGCTATTCGCTCCGCTCGGTGGTCATGCATCTGCCCTGGTTTTCGACCATCCACATTGTCTCGAACTGCAGCCCGCCCGCTTGGCTCGACCCTGACCACCCCCAGTTGCGTTGGGTCAGGCACGAGGAAATGCTGGATCGCGCTTGTCTCCCGACGTTCAACTCCCATGCCATCGAAGCGAGCTTGCATCGCATCCCGGGCGTGACCGAGAACTTTCTCTATTTCAACGATGACGTTTTTGCCCTCGACGCCCTCACGCCGGCCGAGTTTGTCAACGAGAACGGAACGCTCAACGCCAATCTTGAGCCGAAGGCCGTGGTGAATTCGGAGGCTGACCCCAAAGCTCCCGACTATCTCAACGCGGCGCGAAACGGCGCTAAACTTCTTTACCAGCGCTACGGCTATTATCCGACGCGGCTGCATATGCACGCGCCCCACAGCCTGAAGCGGTCCTTGCTGGAACAACTTGAAGCCGAGTTCGAGCAGGCCTTGGACATGACGCGGCGGGCGCGCTTTCGCTCGATAACCGATCTCAGCGTGGCGTCGTTCCTGGCGCATCACTACGGATTTGTACGGCGCGAAGTCGTCTACGCCGGCTATCCAACCGAGTTTGTGACATCGAGCGCTCCTTTCTTCGCCCTCAACATGCGGCGGATCGCCGGTGCCGCCGTAAAGCCGAAGATCGTTTGCCTCAACGAAACCGGCACGCCAAGTCGGCGTTGGCGGCGGGAGCTGGTTCGCTTCATGACCCAACAGTTTCCGGTTTCCGCCCCGTGGGAACGTGACGTCTAGTCGCTCGACCGCAAGCCCAGACGCGAGCGTATTGCCGCCCAAAGATCGGCGCTCAGCGCGCCGAGAATACGCCGGTAGTAATCGATCCGCCGGAATGGGTTGTGGTACATCGACCGCAGCAGGGAAATGACGGCGAGACGGTAGTGCCGGCGACGAAACGCCGCCGCCGCTATCTCGCTGTGCAGCGTCGACAGCATGGTCGTCCTTTGGCGGCGCTCCAGTGGGTATCGCCCCCGATCCACATAGTCCCTGATCCGGGAAGCGGAGTCGAGGACGGCCTCCAGCGGATAATCCTCACGCGCACTCGCGTGGACGATTGCGAGCACGCCCGGCATGACGGTTACGGGCGTCTTCTGCACGCAGCGCAGGAGCCAATCCCAATCTTCCAGGCGGCGGAGGGATTCGTCGAAAAGACCGACCTCGTCGAACAGGGACTTCTCGACCACCATGGTGGAACCGGGGGAAAGTCCGCAACCCCAAAGGAGGTCGCTGAACCTTACCGCGGGTCGCGACACGCGCGTCTCGCCGGCCGGGCGAAAAGGTGTAACGACGCGATAGCCGGTGCAGCAGACGCGCGGCGAAATCGGCTGCGCCTCCATAAAGGCAAGCTGGCGCTCCAGCTTGTCGTTCAGCCAAATATCGTCAGAGTCGAGAAAGGCGATATAGGCTCCGCGCGCTCGCGCGATACCTAGATTTCTCGCCGCGGCCGGCCCGCGGTTCTCATCGCTGCGAATGACCTCAAAGCGGACGTCCTCTGACGGGCCCGCGAGCATCGCGGCGAAATCGGCCCCGGAACCATCGTCGACAAGCAGCAGCTCGAAATCGGTGAAGGTCTGGCCGAGAACGCTTCTCACCGCAAGCACGAGCGAGGTCTCGCGCTCGTGGGTCGGCACGACAACCGTGACCTTCGGCAGGTGGGAACGCGGCGGCATGCAGTATCTTTGATGGGGTTACCGGTGCGAGGCAACAAGGATTCCGGGTCGAGGAAGTTCTACTCCTCACTCCTGGAGTAAGAAGAGGATTAATACAACAGGCGAAATCCCAGCGGTTGGTCGCGGAATAGTATAGTTCTGAGGAGGGGTGCGACGCGTACGATGCTCCCTGTAGATAAAAGTTGAGGGACAAGTTACGGTCCGCAGTTGCGCGCCGGAAACCTTGAGGGTGGGGGACCTCGCCTGCCGTAAGTGGATGAACGAGGGAGTATCTCAGGCCGTGCGTCTAGTGGTGCAGATCCCTTGTCTCAATGAAGAAGAGACGCTTCCGCAGACTGTGGCCGACATCAGAGTCGCGCTCGAAGATTTTTCGCATGTGATTCTGGTTATAGATGATGGGTCGACCGACGGCACCGTCGATGCGGCCCGTCGAGCGGGGGTCGACTACCTCGCGAGGCTACCGCGCCATAGCGGTCTTTCCCGCGCGTTCATGACCGGCATAAGCGCCAGTTTGAGGCTCGGTGCCGACATTATTGTGAACACGGATGCGGACAATCAATATCAGGCAGGCGATATTGAGAAGCTCATCGCTCCCATCGTCTCGAAACGTGCCGACATTGTCATCGGAGCCCGGCCGATTGCACACATTGAGCACTTTTCCGGAGTAAAGAAATTTCTGCAAAAGGCGGGCAGCGGCGCGATCAAGTGGCTCACCAACGCGGACGTCATGGATGCCACCAGCGGCTTTCGTGCCATCAGTCGCGACGCAGCGTTACGGCTCAACGTGTTCACGCCCTTTACCTATACTCTCGAAACCATCATCCAGGGCGCCCGCAGCGGTATGAAAATTGTCTCGGTCCCAATCGGGGTGCGGCCACCGACGCGGCCATCGCGGCTCTTCCGTTCGATCTGGCAGTATCTCAAGCGTTCTGCCACCCACATCCTGGGGATCTATACCGTCTATGCCCCGCTCAGGACTTACGGAGCGCTTGGTCTCGTGCCGTTCGCTCTCGCCACAGTCTTGGGACTAAGGTATCTGCTCCTGATCACTTTTGCGGATCCGACTCGCTCGCATACGCCGAGCCTTGTTCTCGCCGCCATCCTGTTTGTGCTCGCTTTCATCCTCTGGGCGGTCGGCGGTCTCGGCGAGCTTATCGCCGTGAATCGCAGATTGCTGGAAGATATCCAAACCGAGCAGCGAAGAGCGCGGCTGCGAAGCGGGCAGGCGTTCGACCTCGACGACAACTACGAACTTGTCGCGTTGAAGAAGGGAACTTCGGATGTCAGCGTCCCTTCGTGACGAAGATCTTCGCGCCTTCCTCTTAAACCGAGGCCTGCGCGAGATCCCGAAGATACTCACGTTGCAGGATCGCACTCCGCACAGCGTGACTTATGGGTGCTTCGATCGCAACTATTGGCATTACAGAATTATCGACTTTCCGTCCGGCATGGCCCAGGAGTTCGTGCTGCCGCTGGCACTCGCATGGGCGACCAATACTCCCGACAATGAGTTCGCCGGCAAAGACTGCATTCGAGATTGGGCGGTGGCCGGCATCGCGTTCGCTGCTCGTTCAGCCCACGCCGACGGGTCGTGCGACGACTATTATCCGCACGAAAGGGCAGCGGGGGCCACGGCCTTTTCTCTCTATGCTACGCTCAGGGCTATTGAAATTCTCGACGTCGATCACCGGCCGTTCCTGTCATTTCTCACGCGCAGGGCCGAGTGGCTCCACGCTCATCGCGAGTCCGGGCGCCTCAGCAACCATGAAGCTTTGATTGCGGCGACGCTTTTTCGATTGTCTCGACTTATCGGGAACGCCGATTTTGCCCGGATGGGAGCAGAGCGCCTTGCACGGTTGCTCGACTGGCAATCCGAGGAGGGATGGTTTGCCGAATATGAGGGGTGCGACCCGGGTTACCTCACCCTCACGGTTGCCATGCTGGCTGAAATCCATGAGATTCATCCTGACCAGGGTCTGAGGCAACCACTGACGGCCGCGGTTGATTTCCTCGCGCGAATTCAGCCGCCCGACGGATGGTTTGGGGGGGAGTGGGCAAGCCGCAATACCCACAACTACTTTCCGCATGGATTGGAGGCGTGCGGACGCTGGCTGCCCCAGGCCCTGGCGGTAAACACCAGAGCGGTCGCCGGCCTTATCAGGGCAGAGCCCTGCTATTCCGACGATCACATTCTAGGGCATCATTGTTGGAGTTACCTGTTGGCAGCGCGCAATTGGGTCGCGACGCGCGCACCATTGCTTCCGCCTGCGGATGGCAGAGAACTTTTTCCCGAGGCAGGTCTCGTGATCGACCGCAAGAATGGCCGCACGCTTCTCTGCGCCACAAAAAAGGGGGGCGCTTTCCGCCTCTACGACGGAGATACCTTGAACTGCGCCGACACGGGCCTTTCGCTGCAGGTTGATCTCAGAGGGCGTCGGCGCGTCGCGGTATGCCACTTGTGGTCGGACGACAACCAGGTGGCCATCGGAGAAAACGAATTGACCGTGCAAGGTTGGATGGGGTGGGCCAAGACCCAAGCGATGACCCCCTTCAGGAATGTCGTTCTGCGCCTGGTTATGACGAGCGTGGGACGCTTTTTCCCAGACCTTGTCCGCCTTATTCTGCAGAAGCTCTTGATCAGCGGACACAAGAGGGCGCCATTCCGCTTCACCCGCCGCCTTTCCTGGACCAGCCGGCAAATCCTCGTGGCGGACGAAATCGAGAGCGGCGAATGGGCGAGCGTGGTCGCGGCGGGTATCGGCTCCGCGCAAACATCAATCTATGCCGTAATGAGTCGGGTGTTTCATCCCTCACAGCTGGTTCCGTGGCAGGATTGCAGCGAGGCACTCCGAGATGTGGGTGAAGATGGCCGGCTCCGTGTTCGTAGGACACTTTAGGCGGGCTCATAATGATGAAGAAGTTGGTGTCAGTCGTCTTCAGCGTCTCCATTCTCGCGGTGCTCTACGCGCTCGTCGACACCAACGCCCTTCTTGCGGCTCTCGGAGCCACATCGTTGGGGCCACTCGCCCTCTCGCTGATCCTGCTTGTCGTTCTTATCGGCGTGTCCGCCGTTCGGCTTAGGATACTGGCAAGAGCCGCCGGTCTTGACGTAACCCTACAAGCTGCCACCGCCGCGACCTTGGCGGCGAATGCGCTCAACATCTTCTTGCCGGCGAAGATGGGAGATATCGCGAAAGCGACGATGCTTCGTGACTCCACCAACTCAGCCCTGCCCTCACTCAATATCTCCATCTACGAGAAGGCCACCGATGTCTTTGCCGTGTTCGCCTGGGGTACGCTCGCTCTCTTGGCCCTAGACCAGGCGAAACACGGCTTATCGACGCTTATTGCTGTGAGCATAACGGCGGGTCTCGGGATTCTGCTGTTCTCCGCGGCGCCGGTGCAGGGGCTTTTCAGGTTAACGCGGAAAGTTGGCGTGTCCGCAGCTGCGGAGCGGTACTCCAACATGTGGCGCGCGATGATCGACAGACTGTGGCAGAAGCCAGCTTCCATGAGCCTGGTGCTGATCCTGTCGCTGGCCATCTGGGCGGGCCATTTTCTCCAAGTTGGGCTCATGGCTTGGGCGCTTGGCGTCGATGGACCTTGGCTCGCGCTCGGGGCAATGCTCCCGCTGATCATCCTCGCAGGATTCGCACCCTTCACCTTCGCCGGGATCGGCACGCGCGACGCAGCGATTATCCTGTTAGCGGGACCTTTGATTGGCCCAGAGAAGGCGGCCGCACTTGGGATCCTGTTTTGGCTCCGCTATCTCGTTCCGGGGCTGATGGGCCTACCGCTGATACCGCAATATTTGCGCTCTCTGCAGGCCGGGGCAGGTAAATCCGCGGCGGAGAAGGCTTGAGACGGGCTTTAAGCGCCAGCGTCTCGCGTAAAGTGAGACTTCGTCCTGGCATTTCGGGGGACGGTGGACGGCTCGGCTCCGTCTGCTCTAAACTGCGGTGCGCCGCGCACGATTGCTTGCCGTATTGTTGCGCGCCGCAATCTTTCCGTGCCTCGGGCACGTAAATCAAGGGCAGCGCAATCTGGCTGCACACCGACCTTCGGCCAACTGGTTACGGGCAGTGAACACGTGAGGGGCTTGCACCAATTCCTACAGGGTCTGGCCGGCAGAATTCCGCGCCCATTGCGCCGTTCCGTAAAACGCTTCTTCTTGCCCGGATTTGCCGTCCGCTATTTCTACCAAGGCGGACAAATCAGGCAACTTCGGCGATCGATGCGGGCCGGCTTCGGCAAATCCGCCGCCGAGAAGTTGGAGGAGCTCAAGTCCCATCTCACCGGGGCCGATCTTGCCGATGCCTGTTGGGCACTCGCCAACTGGTATCGATCGAACGGCGATTACCGGCGTGCGCTCGATCATCTGCTCATCGGGCGCATGGCGGACCCAAATATCGCCAACGAGAGTCGGCATACCGTCGTTGAGGCGGACATCCTCCTCAAGCTCAATCGTCCGCATGAGGCCAATTCCGCCATCGCGCGCGCGATGCAGCAATCGGGCGAAGTTCCCGAGCTTTGCTTCTGTGCAGCAAACGTCGCTCCGCACTTAACCCATGACGCGCCGGCCGCCAATGGGTTGCGCTTGAGCTGGCTGAATAAGCCGCTTGTGGCGGCTGGGCTGGCGCCCATCGCGTTGAAGGACCCGTCAGCGCCGCTTTCGATCGACAACATCACAGCTGTAGCTCCGCCTCATCCTCGCTCCGGCGAAGCCAAGATCAGCGTGCTGATGCCGGCGTACAATGCCGAAGACACCGTTGCGACCGCCATCGCGAGCGTTATCGACCAAACCTGGGCGAATCTCGAACTCTTAGTCGTGGACGACGGGAGTACGGACAAAACATGGTCGATCATCGAAAATGTTGCCAGGCGGGATACGCGCGTCAAGCCGCTAAGACACGGGCGCAACCTCGGCGCCTATGCCGCGCGTAATACAGGGCTGCGTCATGCCACCGGCAACCTCGTTACGGTCCACGATGCCGACGACTGGTCTCATCCGGAGAAGCTTGCGCTACAGGCCGTGGGGCTGCTCGAGGGCCGCTTGGCTGCAAATGCCACGAAGCAAAGTCGGGTTGATCCCGGCATGTACATTCATGTTCAGGCTGACGGCGCGATGATAGTGGACTGCCACCCTTCGCTGATGATGACCAAGGAGGTGATGCTCGCGCTGGGCGGTTGGGACGAGTGCCGAATGGGGGCGGACAACGAGCTGTGGAAGAGGCTGCTGGCAAAGCATAGGCAGGACGCATGGGTAATATGCGCCTCGGTCCCGCTTGGGCTTCCTCTCCTCCGGGCCAACTCGCTGACATCCGATGACCATACCGGTGTGCGCACTCTCTACTCCGGCGCCAGGCGTCAATATGTCGAGGCGTTCCGGTATTGGCACGAGACCGAGAGGGCAAAAGCAGCACCGGACTGGGTGGTCCGGCCGGGCCTTAGGCGCTTCCCTATCCCGGCAATTTGCCAACCGGCGCCAATGAAGCCTCTGTCTTACGATGTCCTGTTTGTCTCTGATTTCTCAATTCTTGGGCCCGTATCACGGAATATCAACGCGCTGCAAAAGGCGCATGAGCTTGGCTTACGCTGCGCCTGTTTTCATTGGCCGCGCCTCGACTCTGCCGGTCATGACGTCGATCGCGAGATTCGAAAGCTCCTACATGAAGGGATAGCCGACAACGTGGTGGCAGGCGAGGGTCTCGCCTGCGGGCTGGTCGTGGTCGGTGATGAAGGGATTTTGGATCACTTGCCGGATGAGCTTCCGGTGGTGCGGAGTGAGGCGTGTCACATCATCGAGGCCCGGGGCGCGAGAAGGGCTGAAGCACGGGCGATGAACGCGGAGTCTGCCTTTGATATTGTTCCCCAATGGGTGCCGGAAGCGAAGGTCAAGCAGATGCTGAGTGCGCTGCGCGCCGATCACGCGCGCAAGAGCCCCGCGGAAACTCGGACGGAGCCTCGTGAATCGAGCCTCGCAAGGCCCTGAATAGTCGCGTTGGGGAAGAGCAAGCATGAATGTTCGCAGGTCCCTACAAGTCCTTGCCCGGAAAACTCCCGGACCTTTGCGGCGCTCCGTAAAGTACTTGTTCCTGCCTGGCGTTTTCATCCGCTGGCTCTACCCAGGCTCAAATCAACGAGCCTTGCCCATGGAAGACAGGCTTTGGGGCGGCTTCTCCTTGTATGCCGTAAAGGAGCTTGAGGCCCTCAAGGTCGGTTGGCGCACGAGCCGCCCGTCGGTAGCCAGGGCTGCTTGGGCGCTCGCCTGCTGGTACGCAGCGGAACGCGACTATGCGGCGGCCTTCAAGAATGTCGTGCTCATGCGTCTTGCCGATCCGTCATCGAAACGGAATGTGAGACGGGTGCTGCTGGAAGCGGAGTGTCTGGATAGGCTCAACGAGAGAGAGATGGCGCGAGAGCTTCTCTCGGACCTGCTCGAATACTTTCCCGAAGACCAGAACCTGTGCTTGGCCATGGCGAATACTTACGCGCCGTTTGCAGGGACGACCAACCCGGGGGACGACGAGATCAGGCTATCCTGGATCAACCGAATCTATGAAGGGACCGGCCTGATATCGATTGCCAAAGCCGATCCGGAGCGAGCGCTTGCACTCGACAATTTGACAGGGGCCGCGCCCGGCTTGACGGCACCAAGCGGCGACCAACCCAAGGTCACGGTGATCATGCCGGTCTACAATGGCGCGGCCACGCTACCTTACGCCTTGCGCAGTGTGCTGTCCCAGACCTGGCACAATCTGGAAGTCATTGTCGTCGATGATTGCAGTCCAGAAAACAGTGTCCGTGCGGCCGAAGACTGCGCAAAGGGCGATCGACGGGTCCGTGTATTGCGTCAGCAGCAGAACCATGGGGTCTATGTTGCGAGGAATCGAGGCCTCTCAGTTGCGACCGGCGAATTCGTCACGACGCATGACGCCGACGATTGGTCGCACCCGCAGCGAATCGAGCTGCAAGTCAAGTCTTTGCTGAGCGCGCCTGAATTGGTCGCGAACGTATCACACTGGGTGCGAACAACGCCCAGTCTGGTGTTCGAGAGGCGAATGCCCGCGAGCCAGTTCACCTATTTCAACTCCTCGAGCATCATGTTTCGCAGGGAACCGGTGGTCAAACGGCTCGGTTATTGGGACAGTGTCCGCTTTGCCGGGGACACAGAGTTCTGGCATCGGCTTCGTGCTGCGTACGGAACGAATGCAACCGGCGAGCTGGCGCAATCACTTGCGTTTGGTCGAAGCGATACGACCTCCCTGACGCAAATGGAGCACACGCGCTATAGCGGCAAGAAGTTCGGGGCGCGCAGGGCCTACGAGCATGCCTATACGACCTGGCACGATCGAGCCGCGCAATCCGGCAACTTCCGTGTTCCGTTCCCCCTGGAGAATCGTCCCTTCGCCGCGCCGCGGCAGATGCTTCCGAACGGCTCCGGAAGATCCCATTACGACGTCGTGCTCATATCGGACTTCCGTCACCTCGGAGGCACGACGGCATCCAACGTGCAGGAAATGCTCGCTCAAAAGCAGGCTGGGCTTTCGACGGCGATCGTTCAAGTCGATCGGCACGATTTTCCGGTCGATCGCCCCATTCATACCGCGGTGCAGGAACTGGCGGATCAGGGTGCCGTCGATATCGTCGTCTATGGCGACAGGATTTCGGCGAAGGTGGCGATCATTCGTTTTCCGGCAATATTTGGCGAACTGAATTCCTTCCTGCCGGACGTCGAGGCTCAGCAGCTCAAGGTCGTCGTGAATCAGCCGCCAAGGCGGGTTGTCGGCGAAGAGCCATTCTATTGCGTGGAAAGGTGTCGCGCGCACATTGAACAGTATCTCGGCAAGCCCGGAGACTGGGTGCCGATCGGACCCGCCGTCAGGCACGCATTTGAGGCCGACGGTCTCGAACACCTCCTCTCCGATGACTATTGGTTCAACATCATCGATGTTGACGATTGGAAGGCACCGCGTTTGAAGTGGGCCGACACGGTTCCAGTGATCGGGCGTCACGGACGCGACAATTACGAAAAATGGCCAACCGACGGGGACGCGATTCTCGCGGCCTATCCGTCAAGCGCCTCGATGCGCGTGCGTATCCTCGGCGGCGCGAACATCCCAAAAAAAACGCTCGGCAAGTTACCGCGTCGATGGGAAGTCCTACCTTTCAATGAGATTTCACCCCAAGAGTTTCTCAGTGGAATCGACTTCTTCGTTTTCTTCCCGCATGAAGGGCGAATCGAGGCGTTCGGCCGGACGATCATGGAGGCGATGGCTTCGGGCTGTCTGGTGATCGTGCCTCCTGTGTTCGAGGAGCTGTTCGGCGACGCGGCATCCTATTGCCAGCCGCAAGAGGTGAGGGCGACGGTGATGCGCTACTACGCCGACCGACCGGCGTATGAGCGCAAAATTCGCATCGCCGAGGAATTCGTGAGGACGAATTTCGGCGTTGAACACCACATCAGCCGCATCGGAGCTCTCCTTCAGCGGGGCGCCGATCGGCTTACGGTCTCGGAGCCGCTTGCATAGACGCTTGAGTTGGCGCCCGCGGCTGCGCGCGGTCGACCAAACTTCGCAAAAAGCCACTCATCGGCATTTTTGATTCTGAGCAGGCGATCAAGATAGTTGGTGGCCCGTAACCGGGTAACTTCAGGCCAACCCCGGTGCCCAATGTCGAAGGAGCGTGGAAAGCGCCGGGATTTCGAGGTCGTCAGCTTCCGTGTCTCAGAGATTTGAACATGAGTCCAAAAGCATTGCGCGAGCGCTGAGGCTGCATATAAACTAGCTATAGGGGGGGCGTCATGACTCGGTCAGACCTGAGCGCCAAGCAAGTCGTACGAGAACTCAAAGAAAAGGGAGTTGTCTGCTTAGAATCCTTTTTTGACCCATCCTTTGTCGAGAAAATGCGCCGCGAAGCGGCCATCCTCAATCCAACACAGCCACAGGGTAACCACCAGGTCAGAATCTACCCGCGCACCGTTCGAGATCCCCAGTTTTCGACTCTTGGCCAAGCGTTAAACGATGATTTTTGTCGAGAGGTCGCCCTCTCTTACAATCATAACTGTAGGTTCTTTCTCGACGCGGTTATCGAGCACGTCAAAATAGCGGAAAAGAAGATAACCGATATCCACTTTGACTTAGTCAGATCGCTCAAGTTCATGATCTACTTGTCCGACGTTGATAAACAGAGTGCAGCGTTCCGTTATTGTGTAGCTAGCCACGAGGAGAACCGGAAACTGCGGAATCGCTTCCTCATCATGGGTGGCAGTGCATCCGATGTCCCAAATGTTCCTGGCCCTAGCGAGGATTATGTCCTGACAGACATGGAAGGACCACGCGGGACGCTCATTATTTTTGATACCGAGGGCTTCCATTCGGCGGGAACCCTTCAAAGGGGAAAAGAGCGACTGCTGGTCCGCGCGCGTACTCAGCTAACTAGTTGGTTCGACAACAGCATCATTCAGCGCGCGGCTAAACTCAATCCATTGCGAGCGCTTGTTCCCTTATTGGTGCCCGAGGGTCGCCGCCCCACGCGCGGCAAGGCGCGAGCTCAACAGGACCTGTGAAAATTGTGAGTAACAGACAGCATCGTCGAGTGATGGTGAGATAGGCGCCTTCTAGTCCAGGTCCGCTTCTGGCGATTGATACGCAAAAATAATCCGGGCTCTCGTAGTGCGCGGCCGCCTTTCCGAGGTCTGATTTTGGCAGCAAAGCGCACCTGCCTGATCAGTGCGTGCAGGTCCGTTGGTGACCCAAGGCGGCTGAACCTCTGGACGCTTCAATAGGTCCTTTATGGACTGGCGTTAAGGAGGCGGGGTAGGATTTGTGCATGCCACAGTTTCAGGAAGCCATTTCTACGCACCGCCGCGCATGGTTGGACTGCCACCGCATTCCGGAACCTGACCGGAGCGAGCTTGCCGGGATCAACGATAAACTGATCGCAAAGCAGCTTGCAAAACGACATGGCCTTTCTGTTCCGGCCGTCTATGCCGAGAGCAGTACGCTCAGCGAAGCTATAGACATCGCTGCCACTTCCACAGGGCTGACCCGCTTCGTCATAAAACCGCGACGGGCGAATGGAGGAGCGTGCGTCCGTCTCCTGCATAAAGAGTGGGATGGCTTCACCGACGTTTTGCACGGCACCCAATACGATCCTGCTGCCTTGCGGCGCGAGCTTCACAGAGAAATGAAACGTCGCAGGCTTCAAGACCAATGGATCGTGGAAGAACTACTTCTTCCCACTGACGGCTCGTTGCGCCCCGTTGACGATTTCAAGTTCTACGCCTTCTTCGGCCGCATCGAACTCATCCTCCACAAACGCAATTTCAGCCAGAACGGGAAGCGCCGACCGCAATATGCTTGGTATGACGGATGCTGGAACCCCGTGGAAACAGGCAAATATCAAGACAAGCTCGGCGCTGCAATCTCCCCGCCAGAAGAATGCGGACTGCTGATCCAGACCGCCCGCGATTGCTCCGCCAAGCTCTTATTCCCGTTTATGCGAATCGACCTTTACAGCACATCCAAAGGGGTAATATTCGGCGAATTCACCCCGCAACCCGGCACTCCGGGTGACTTCAACAGTGAGACCGACAAACGATTGGCCGCCGCGTGGTCCGATGCCGAAGCCAGGCTAGAGGCTGTCTTCCCCCCAACGCCGAACCTTGGTAGACCCCTAGGGCCGGCGTAAGAGCCGGACAGAGCGCAACGCTCAGGACGGGGGTGCTGGGCGCCCGTTTTCGGGTGATCGCCATTATGGATGGCGATGGTCAGAACGATCCGGCCGACATCATGCGCCTCTTCGGGCGGCTTGGCAGCGAGGGGCGCGAGCCTGCGATGTCGTAAAATGCCAGCCGTGGCGGAGGAGGTCATGCGTGAAGACGATGAATAACAGCGCCGCCGGAACAAAGGTCTCGAGCCGCGACCCGAAGCTCTTGGCGGGGCACCCACTAGCGTCCCGGATCGGTATCGGCGCGCTGGCGACCTTCGCCCTATTGGGCGCGGCGCTGCGTCTGCGTCTATATTCAAGCAACCGATCGCTTTGGCAGGACGAAATCAAGCTCGCCCAGAATTTCATGAGCCGTGATCTTTTGGAACTTCTGACCGTACCGTTAGCGTCCGAGCAGAGCGTTCCCCCTGGCTTTCTCGTCTCCACGCGCGCCGCAGTCGCTATCCTCGGACCCTATGAATGGGTCTTTCGATTGACCCCCTTCATTGCCGGAGTACTGTTGGTCATTCTCGCGGTCGTGCTGGCCCAGCGTGAACTGAAATCGACAGCCGCAAGAGTATCGTTCGTCGGCCTCGTCGCCCTTTCCCCGGTCCTCATCTTCTATTCGACCGAGTTCAAACAGTATTCGTCAGACGCGCTACTGTCGTTGTGTATCCTACTCGCTGTTTCGTACCGCACGTTACGATACGGCACCTGGATCCTCGCCGGCGTGGGTTTTGTCGCAATCGTCTATTCGCTGCCGGCGATCTTTGTGGCTGCTTCCGCCGCACTGTTGATCTTGTGGGAGGGAATTTACTCCTCCCGGTGGAAGCGAGTCGTCGCTGTCGGCCTCGCTTGGGGCGCCGGCACCGCACTGCATGCGGCCTACTTTCTTAAGGCGGGAGTGGACCGCGAGGAGATGCAACAGTCGTGGGGAGAGGGCTTCGCGCCGTTCCCTCCCGATTCCATTGGGGACTTTCTTTGGTATCCGAATGCGCTTTCCCGCCTGACCTTTTGGGTCTTCAAGCAACAAGATCCCTACAGCGGTATTTGGGTCGACCCGTGGGGGTGGCTCTTCGTGTTCGTGCTGCTAATTGCCGCCGTCGCGGTTTTTGTCTCCCGCCGTGCGACCGCCATCGTGGCGGTAGGAGCGATATTGATGACGCTGGTGGCATCCGGCTTTCAAGTCTACCCCTTCTATGGCCGTGTGCTCGTCTTTCTGGTGCCGATTACTCTGTTCATACTGGCGACAGGAATTGACGAGCTCAATCGCTACGCCGGGACGCTGGCAGCTGGCGTTGCGACCCTACTAATGTTGAGCTTGGTGGTTCCTGCGGCCATACAGAACGCCGCAACGCCTCAATTCGTCTCGGACATGCGTGGTGCGCTCAAGAGAGTCGAATCCAAAGTCCAGGATGGTGATGTCATCTTGGTTTGGGGGACTATGGAACTTTACAGATACTACTCGCGCCGAACCGGATTTGCGGACGCTCCTGCTGTTAGGATTTCGTACAGAGGCACCCCGCACTACACACTGGCCGACGGCAGCAAGACTCCTTCGTTGGCCGAATACGTCGAAAACAAGGGCTACCGTCGTGTCTGGTTCGTGACGGCATTTAAAGAGCGCAAAAGCCGGGGCTTCGTCGACCGAATCGCGCGCAGCGTTCCCATATTGTTTGACTGGAAAACTAGGGGTACTCGTGTGGTATTGTTCGATTTTGCAGCGCGTGATCTCTGAGCGCAATGAACAGAGATCCTGGCTAGAGCACGTGGAACGCCTTCAACGTGCCAACGGGGTGTCGGGGAAGAATGTCGCAGCTTCGCTATAGACCTGATATCGATGGCCTCCGTGCGGCCGCGGTTGGCGGGGTCCTGTTGTTCCATGCCGACATCGCGCGCTTTAGCGGAGGCTTTGCAGGCGTCGACGTTTTCTTCGTCATCTCCGGCTATCTGATCACATCGCTGTTGTTTCTCGAGCTCGATCGGACGGGGCGCATCGATTTCGTCAACTTCTGGGCGCGCCGGACGCGGCGCATCCTTCCCTCGGCTCTGCTCGTGATCGTAGCGACGTTGGTCGGCGCCTACTTCTTCGCGTCCAGGCTCGAGTTCTACTACGCATCGCGGGACGCGACCTATGCGGCTCTCTATGTCATCAATTGGCAGCAGCTCTTTGCCAGCCTCGACTATTTCAATGAGGAGGGCAACGGACTGTTGCTCCACTACTGGTCGCTCGCCGTGGAGGAACAGTTTTATCTGTTTCTCACTCTGGTGTTCGCTTTGGCGCTCGGGTCATGGCGCTTCATCTCCCGCAAGGTGTCATGGACCAGCGCGCAGCTTGCGGCTGCGCTCCTGGCGATTCTCGGAGTCCTGTCGTTCATCGCCAACATCATCCTCGCTCCCGAAGCCCAGCCGGTGGCTTTCTTCGGCACGCACGCGCGCATTTGGGAGCTTTGTCTTGGCTCGGGGGTGGCGCTGCTCGAGCGCCGCGGCTGGACCCCCGGAGCTCCGATCCGTTCCGCTCTTGCGTGGCTGGGGACGGCGGCGATCGCACTCACCTTCCTGGTCTATAACCCGCAAGAGATCGCCTATCCCGGAATCTATGCCGTCCTGCCCACGCTCGGTGCCGCCTTTTTTATCCTGGCCGGGATCAACGCAAGCGGCGGGAGGCTGCCGATCCCGCTGCGTCTGAGCTCGGCCCTGATCCCGGTCGCCATCGGCAAGCTCTCGTACGCGCTCTATCTCTGGCATTGGCCGGTCTTCGAGCTTTACCAGGACTATTTCAACAGCTGGACGACGCTGGACCGTTTTATTGCCCTCGGCGCAACGGTTCTCTTGTCGATCGCGAGCCACATTCTCGTGGAGAACCCTATCCGCTTCGGCAAGGGACTGGGCGCAAGGCCGTTGCAGAGCCTCGGCGCGGCCGCGGCGGCCACTCTCCTCATTGTGCTGTCAGCGGGAACCCTGGAGAGCCAAGCCGGCAGCAGGCATATCGTCTTGCCGAGTGGCGCTGTGTTCGGTCCAAATAAAATCAAGAACGACCGTGCGCGGCAATACGACGATGAGTGCCACCTGGAATTACGTTCGACGAAATACGCCTCATGCATCTACGCAAAGCGGAGTAGCCCGCGCCGCCTGTTTCTTATCGGGGATTCCCATGCGTTGCAGTGGTTTTCTCCTATTGAGCGGTTTGCCAAGAAACATGGCCTGGCACTCTATGCCCGTACCAAGTCCTCATGCATTGTCATGCCGCTCTCATTGCGAAACAAGCAACTCGGACGGATTTATCACGAATGTGATCGGTGGCGTACACAGGTGCTCAAGGAAATCGAGCGGATGAGGCCGGAGGTGGTCTTGATTGGTTCCAAATCCCGGTACCGTCCTATTCGGCCTGGTTCAAGCAAGCAATGGAAGGGGAAGCAAAGGCTTGCAGCCTTGGCGAAGGCAGAACGTAAGATGTTAAATCGCATCGCCGCAACCGGAGCGCAGGTGGTGATGATCGCCGACATACCGGAGCTGCCTGATGACCCTCTCGATTGCTTGCTGGAGAACAGCGACAGCACGTGGCTGTGCAAATGGCCGAAAAAGAAGGTCCTTCCACCCAATCGCTTTCCCTGGTCGTTCGAGCACAACAAGCCGCCCCGGGGCGTGCATGTCCTGGACCTTTCCGACAAGCTGTGCTGGGACGGCTTCTGCCATGCGGCCAACGATACGCATGTCATCATGCGTGACCAACGCCATGTCACGCATTCGTTTGCAGCAAGTTTGGCCCCTGTACTGGAACAGCGTCTCACGAGGGTCCTACGAACCCCGATGGCGCGACGGCCTTTGGCTGGAAACAAGCCCAAGTCCTAATGCCACTCGGAGCCCGCAGTTGGCAATGTCGGCTGTGCGGAATTTTCCCGGGGTTGGCTGTGCCGCCAGGGAGGCAATATGTTCGGGTCGGTTCATTGGCGCGACAGGCGATCGGTCAGTTGACCGTTTGGCTCACAGCGTTGGGAGGAGAGAAAGGGAGCAGCGGAAATTCGGACTGCTCGCCAATTCGCTACTTACACCGGCATGGAACGGATGGGCGGCTTTGGCCAAGCGGTTCAACGAGTCTCCCAATGCTTTGCGCGACGGCGAAACGCGCGTTGGCACGAGAATGCTCGCTAGCGTAGACTAACGAGCTTGGCACTACCTAGAACCTCACAGTGAGCGACAGCGAATTGCCTGCGCATCAACAAGACGAAGGAGAGCTTAGATCCCTACCTGATCCGGCAAAGCCTGGACCGTACCGGCCGTTTGCATCGGATCCCAAGTGGGACGAGGCGTGGTGGTGGCTTGGGTTGCCAATCCTGTTTGCGTTGCTTGCTGCGGTTGCTTTTTGGTCGAGCCGGGTCTGGTCTAAAAATTGGGTGAACGGCGAACATGGCATCGTGGAGGTCACCCATTTCATATTACCGCTGATGGGCTTAGTGATCGGCCTGCGTCTACTATTCAGCCCCTTCGTTCGACGGCGTCCCCTTGTGCTCGTTGTGACCATCCTCAGCGTGCTCGCCTGTCTTTACGTTGCAGGAGAAGAAATTAGCTGGGGCCAACATTTTTTTTATTGGGAAACCCCGGAAGGTTGGCAAGAGCTGAATCGCCAGGACGAGACGAATCTACACAACGTGTCAAACTACTTCGGCGAGGGGCCGCGCACACTAATGGAATACAGCATCGTCATTGGGGGGCTGCTGGTTCCGCTGACTGCTGCTTTCGCTTCAAACGTGCGCGCCAATCGTTTCTCGCTCTTTCTGCCGGCGGCCGCGCTCATGCCGACGGCCATTGGCGCCATCGCGTTTAGCTTCGTTCATAGGTGGTCACACGGCCAGCATAAAAAAAATGAATTTGACTGTGTGGAGTTCAGCGAAACCTACATCTACTTCTTCATGTTCGCTTATCTCCTCATATTCGCCCGCAGGCTGCGAGAACTGGGTGGTCCACCACTAATATCCAGGAGCGTCTGGATGACCTCCTATGTCGCCATAGCACTGCTTTTCCTGGCATTTGAGATATGGATACGCTGGATACTCCGATAAGCCAGTTATTGCCTCCAACGTGAGCGTCTGACCAGGCTTGCGGGAAGCGGGATCTGACCTTACACAGGAGCCGGGTCTTGCGCGTTGCGGAGGGGTACCGTGAAAATCTGTATGATCGGTGCGGGCTATGTGGGACTGGTCTCGGCGGCCTGTTTTGCAGAATTCGGCTTCGACGTGACTTGCGTCGACAAGGATGCGAACCGGATTGCGAGGCTCAAGAAGGGCGAGGTGCCGATCTACGAGCCCGGCCTCGACGCGATGCTTGCGCGCAACACAGAAGCGGGGCGTCTCGTTTTTTCCACCTCTCTCGCGGAGTGCGTGACCGCGGCAGAGCTCGTGTTTCTTGCCGTCGGAACGCCGATGCGCCGCGGCGACGGCTATGCCGATCTCACCTACATCTTCGCGGCGGTGGACGAAGTGGCGCCGCATCTTAGCGCCTCCGCCGTCCTCGCCACCAAATCGACCGTTCCTGTCGGCACCGGCCGCGACATCGAGCGTCGTTTGCGCGAGCTCAGGCCCGATCTCGATGTCGTCGTCTGCTCCAACCCGGAATTCTTGCGTGAAGGTTCCGCCATTTACGACTTCACCCACCCTGATCGCGTGTTGATCGGTTGCGAGGAGGGGCGAGGCCGCGAGGTGATGCGACGCCTCTACAAGCCGCTGGCGTTGCGCAACGCGCCGATCGTCTTCGTCAGTCCTGAATCGGCGGAACTCGCCAAATATGCCGCCAACGCCTTCCTGGCGATGAAAGTGACCTTCATCAACGAGGTCGCCGATTTGTGCGAGGCGGTGGGAGCCGACGTGCAGGAGGTGGCGACGGCGATCGGAGCCGATGGGCGCATCGGCAACAAATTCCTCCACGCGGGCCCGGGCTATGGCGGTTCCTGCTTTCCCAAGGACGTGACGGCGCTCATGCGCACGGCGCGGGAAGCCAAGTCGCCGCTCTCTCTGGTCGAGCAGGTGGACAAGGTGAACACCGAGCGCAAGATCGCCATGGCCGGGCGGATCGAGGCCGCAGCGGGGGGCAGCGTGCGCGGCAAGACGGTGGGCGTGCTCGGCGTGACCTTCAAGCCCGATACCGACGACATGCGCGAAGCGCCGAGCCTCGTGATCGTTCCCATGCTGCAGGCGCGGGGCGCGCGCATTCGCGCCTACGATCCGCAAGGCTCGGGCAACGCGCGGGACCTACTTCCGAACGTTTCGTGGTGCGACAGCGCGCTCGATGTGGCCGAAGGCGCCGATATTCTCGTGGTGTTGACCGAGTGGAACGAGTTTCGCGCGCTTGATCTGAAGCAGATGCGGAAAGCCATGGTCGGGAACGTTCTGGTCGATTTGCGCAATATGTACCCCGAGGTGTTGGCCGAGGAGGCAGGGTTCGTCTATTACGGCGTCGGCCGCACGCCGCCGCCGGTCCGCCGGACACACAAGCGGCGCGGCACGGCCGCGGCCAAAGGCCGCGATCTCAACCAAGTCACCCACTAGGCATTCGCGGGCGCGGCGCAATGCTCCACGACCTCGATGCGGCTGTGGTGGCTGCACAAACCTCGATCCTCTACGCCGGCAATCTAACGGCTATTGTGAGCCAAGACTTGCGATCGAGATAGACCAAGGCGATCGCCACGTCGTCGAGCAGTGCTCTGGGATGGATGCGACACAGAACAACGGGAATAAAGCCGGCCGGGAAGTGCCGAGGCTAAATCGTGGCAAGTGGGATCACCCTTTGTGCACGGTCATCGTTACCCACCGCGATTATTCCGACCTCGTTGGCGACGCACTCCTTTCCGTTCTGGACCAGACCTATGGCAATTGGGAATGCATCGTCGTCGACGACGACTCGTCCGAAATCGAGCGCTCCCGACTCATCGAAATCATCGAGCGGCTGCCGGACCGTCGGATCCGGCTCATCCAAAACTCCGAATGCCGGGGCCAGGTCGAAACCTTTTTCGCCGGCCTCTCTCAGGCTTCTGGAGAGTTCGTTTCCCCCCTCGATCCCGATGATCGTTGGCATCCTGCTTTTCTCGAGGAGATGGTGAAGGCGCACCTCAACGAAACGGTCTTTTGCCCGGTTGCGAGCTGCGACCAAAAATTCCTGCGGATAGACGAAGGGCTTATTACCGGCACATATCTGGGCGACCTGTGGTGGAAGAAAAAGATGGCTTTTCCCGTTCGGATCGATGTCAACGGCGCCGATCCTGCCCTTCTCTTCTTCCCGAACATCGACAGCCGTTGGGTATGGACGTCGACGTCGGCATTGATGGTCCGGCGTCGAGCAGCCAGACTGCTGATTCCAAATAGACGCCTCGGCTATAATTCGCTGGATGCCTATCTGGCGTTCGGCGCCCATTTTCTCGGTGGCACATTATTTCTTGAAAGGCCCCTCATATACCGAGGCGTTCACCGCAGAAACGACTACGTGTCCGATGATCTTTTTTCCATGTCCCAGGACCAGGCAAGGGAGGGCGCACCCAAAATTGCGACCGAATGCAGGCGCGATGTGGTGGAGGCTCTATTTCACAATGGCGTGACTCGAGTGATGAAGCCTCGGCAGCTTTCTAAACTCCTGAAAAGCCATTTCGACAAGGAGCAAATGAGTCTCCTGGGAGCGCAATGCCCGGAAGCCCTCGAATTTTGGCGAAACGCTCGGGACAAAAGACGCAAAGCGCGGAGCTTTCTTCGCCGGCTATGGAGCCGCCTTTCGCCTGGATGAGCATCCATCGAAAGGACAATGGCGAAACGGCATAGCCATCCAACGCGCACATGATCCTGCCAATGAAATTCGCCGTTCGTCTCGCAAGTACAGTTTGTGCCCGCTTCAAGGACAAAGCCTGAAGGTGGCGCCGTCAAATGAACGTAGCAGTCTTGATATTGGCTCATGACCAGCCAGCGCATCTGGCGAGGCTGGTCAAGGCTCTGCGCAGCGATTGGACCCGCGTCTTCATTCACATAGACGCAAAGGTCGATATCGCTTCATTTCAACAGCACATTCCTGAAGGCGAAAAAGTAAAATTCCTTAAGGGGCAAGACAGGATTGAGGTGGCCTGGGGCGGATTCAGCATCGTCAAGGCAACGCTGAGGCTGCTTAAAGCAAGCTTGTCCGACGAGGAGCGCTTTGATCGATTCTGCCTCCTTAGCGGATCTGATTTTCCGATAAGACGTCTGGAAGATATGCGAGACGGTCTCGACTCCGAAAAGGAATTCATGCGAATCGACCGGCGACTCGATGCTTCAGACAACAACAGTCATTGCCGCTATGTCAGGTACTTTCACTTCCTAGATGGACCCCGTATCAAAGGGGCGAAATCAAAGAAACCTCGGAAAGTTTACAGTGGGATCAGTCTCTATCACGGCTGCGCCTGGTGGAGCCTGACGGAGGGGTGCATCAAGTACATTGTCGATTTTGTCGAACGGAACGGAGACTATACGGATTTCCACACCTATACGCTTTGTCCGGACGAGATTTTCTTTCATTCCATCGTGAAACGTTCTCCCTTCGCCGCGAGAATCACTCACGATTTTGAAACGGTCGAGGATCTGGACGCTTTCTTCGCCCTGAATGAGCACGGCTGTCACTATATCGATTGGACGAGCAAGGGCGTCCCCTTGCCGAAGGTCCTGAACGAAACCGATTTGGACGACCTGCGAAGTTCGGGAGCCTATTTCGCCCGCAAGTTCAGGGAGGAGGCATCGAACAAGCTACTGCAGCGCATCGAGAGGGACATGCGAGAACCTTAGACTAGTGGTTCAGATGCGGGCGTGGCTCGCAGCCGGCGGCAGGACACCCTTCAGATCGTAAATGAGCCCGCCGGGCGTGAGCAGCGCCCTGATGCCGGCCTCGCCAAGCGCTGCGATCGGGGCGTGGTTCACGGCGACAATGATCGCGTCGAACGGTCCTCGCGGCAGTTCGTTGGTCAGCGTGACACCGTATTCCTGCTTCGCCAGCGCCACATCGGCCATGGGATCGTAGGTGACCACCTCGGCCACGAAATCATCGAGAGTGCGGACGAGATCGGCCACCTTGGTGTTGCGCGTATCGGGGACGTTCTCCTTGAAGGTAAAGCCCATCACCAGCACGCGGGCGCGGTCGATGCTCTGCTTGCGCTTGAGCATGGTCTTGATGACGTCGTTGGCAATGTAGGCCGCCATGCTGTCATTGATGCGCCGGCCGGCCAGAATCATCTGCGGATGGAATCCGATCGATTCAGCTTTATACGTCATGTAGTAGGGATCGACGCCAATACAGTGGCCGCCGACGAGGCCGGGACGAAACGGCTGAAAGTTCCACTTGGTGCCCGCCGCTTCCAAAACCTCGCGTGTATCGAGGCCGAGCGCCTTGAACAACATGGCGAGCTCATTGATCAGCGCAATATTAACGTCGCGCTGGATGTTCTCGATCACCTTGGCCGCCTCGGCCACGCGGATCGAACTTACGCGATGCGTCCCGGCGGAAATGATCTTGGCATAGACTTGATCGACGAGATCGGCCACCTCTTGCGTTGAACCGGAAGTGACCTTGACGATGTCGGACAGGCGGTGTGTCTGGTCGCCCGGATTGATGCGCTCCGGCGAATAGCCGACGAAGAAATCGCGGTTGAACGTCAGGCCCGAGGCGTGTTCGATCTCGGGAACGCAGACCTCTTCGGTAGCGCCCGGATAGACCGTCGACTCGTAGACCACGACATCGCCGGGAGAGAGCACGCGTCCGACGATTTGGCTCGCAGAGATGAGCGCGCTCAAATCAGGACGCTTGGCCTGATCGACCGGCGTCGGAACCGTCACAATGTAGAAATTGGCTTCCTTCAGATCGTCGACCTCGGCGGTGTAAGCGATAGTCCCCGCTTTGGCGAACTCTTCCTCAGTCACCTCGCGCGTGCGGTCGAGGCCGCTCGTCAGCTCTCTGACCCGTCCCTGATCGATGTCGAAGCCGATGACGGGGAAGTGCCGCGCAAGATAGACGGCAAGCGGCAGCCCGACATAGCCAAGACCGACGATGCCAATTCGCACGTCTTCGAGGACAGGCAGGCTCATCGCTCCTTCCCACTCAAGAGCAAAGATGACGGCGGCGGTGTGCTTGCAAGGTGAGCAAAGATAGACGGCGAGGCTTTGCGGGCTTTGAGGGGCGCCCGCCCCGGCGCGTTGTTAGCCTCTGGCGTGGGCGAAGTCCAGGCGCCAGGGTCTCCGTTCCTCACCCCGAGGAGGGCCGGAGGCCCGTCTCCAAAGGGCGCACGCAAAGACAGTGCTTCGAGACGCGCCCTTACGGGCGCTCCTCAGCATGAGAACCGGACCACAAGGGGCATCGAGCCGATTTTCGACAAGATTGGGTGCCAGGGAAACGGGGTGCCCGCTGCTCTATCCCGAGATGAACGCGACCTGAACATGGCGGACAGGGGCGGTTCAAGCTCACAGCTCTATGGTGTTGGCTGGCCCTTAACCCGCGAGGATGAAAGCCGGCTGGAAACCGTTGTGGGCGTCCGGTGTTCATCTATGACCCGCATGAAGCGTGAAGCAGGAAGCAAGACCATGACAGTCGTGCAAAGCGCTCGTAGGAATTCCTTCGCTCATTTCGTTTGGCTCGTGTTGGCGACGCTCGCAATCGTCTCGCCGGCGCAGGCCGCACCGGCGCGTCCAAACGGTTATCCCGTCACCAACGTCAATCTGAGAGCCGGCCCCGGCACCTACTATCCGGTCATCGTCGTCGTGCCGGCGCGGTCGTGGATCACCATTCGCGGCTGCCTCGGCGACCACACCTGGTGCGATGTCACCTTTGAAGGCAGTCGCGGCTGGATGCGCTCGATCTATCTGCAGGGATGGTATCGGGGCCACTACTATGCGCTGCGCGACTACGCGCCACGGCTCGGCTATCCCGTCGTCACCTTCGATCTTGGACCCTACTGGGACAACTATTATCGCGATCGGCCCTTCTATTCTCAGCGCGCAAGGTGGGGTGCGCCACGCGGCGAAGGCTGGGCCAATCGGTCGACGTTCTACGGCCGGCTCGCGCCTTACGGCAGCTGGATCTGGCTCCAAGGGCAATATGTCTGGGTGCCGCGCAATGTCGGACCCTACTGGCGACCCTACACGGTTGGCCGCTGGGTGTTCACCGACCGCTATGGCTGGATGTGGGTCTCCGATGAGCCGTTCGGCTGGGCCACCTACCACTACGGCCGCTGGGGCTTCTCCAACCGGGTCGGCTGGTTCTGGGTGCCGGGCAGCCGGTGGGCGCCTGCTTGGGTCTCATGGCGCTCGTCGAACGACTATCTCGCTTGGGCGCCGCTGCCGCCCACCCCCGACGAGGGCTTGAGCATCAACATCACGGTAGGAAATGTCCCGGATTATTACTGGCAGGTCGTGCCGAACCGCGACTTCTTGGCTCCCGATCTTCCGCGCAGGATCGTGCGCGACAGGGACCGGTATGATCCCATTCTCCGCGACACAAGGCCGATTGGCAATGTCACCGTGGTCAACAACACCGTCGTGAACAACGTCGTCAACGTCACCTATGTCGAGGAGAAGACCAAGAAGAAGGTGGTCGTCTACAAGGTGGAGAAGACCAAGGACGAGGACAAGGCGAAGGGCGGCGGCAAGGTCAAGGGTGAGGCCGTCGAGGTGTTCCAGCCTGCTCCTGAAGTGAAGCCCGCGGTGGTAGCGCCCGCCGAAACGAAGCCGATCGAAGAGGTCGCCGCCGAAAGCAAGACCAAGCAACAGGGCGAAGGCGCCGCCGCCACCGACGAGCTGCTCGTTCCGGCTGAGATCAAGAAACCTCTGGAAGCCGAGGCGAAACCTCCGGCGCCCCCGCCGCCGCCGCCGCCGGCATCAGCGCCAGAGGGTGCAGCACCCGCAGCAGAGACAGAGGAGGCAGCGCCTCCCCCGCCCCCGCCTCCACCGCCACCGGCACCGGCAGAGGGAGCAGCTGAGCCGACACCGGCGCCTTCAGAAGACGCAGCGACTCCCCCGCCGCCACCGGCGGAAGGAGCAACGCCACCTTCAACGCCGCCGGTTGAAGAGACTGTCGCTCCGCCCCCACCGGCAAACGGAGCGTCTCCGCCTGTACCATCAGCTCCGACCGGGGATACGGCTCCAACTCCGCCACCCCCTGCAGAGGCTACGCCACCACCACCCCCGCCTGTCGAAGAGGCTGCACCACCTCCGCCACCCCCACCGGCCGAAGAGGCTGCGCCGCCTCCGCCACCTCCACCCGCAAAGGAGGAAACTCCGCCGCCGCCGCCGGCCGAGGAGGCAGCGCCGCCGCCACCTCCACCAGTAGAGAAGGAAGCTCCCCCTCCGGTCGAGAAGTCAGCGCCGCCACCGCCTGCACCGGCAGAGGACATGCCGCCGCCACCTCCGCCCGAGGAAGCAGCCCCGCCTCCGCCACCTCCGCCGGTCGAAGAGCCCGCACCGAAGGCGAAGAAGGAGGAGAAGCCGAAGAAGGATCGGGACATGCAGCCCGATGAGCCGACGTTTGCGCCTCCGCCGCCCCCGCCTCCCGCCGAGGACGCGGCGCCTGCACCGCCGCCGGCCGATGAGCCCGCGCCAAAGCCGAAGAAGGAGGGCAAGCCGAAGAAGGATCGGGACATGCAGCCAGATGACGGTGGGCCTCCGAGTTTTGCGCCTCCACCGCCGCCTGGAGAGGACATGGCGCCGCCACCGCCCTCACCGATGTCCGGTGACGACGCGCCTCGGGCAAAAGAGGAGCGCAAGCCGAAAAAGAAGAAGGACAAGGACGAGCCATGTCCTGAGGGGATGGTTCTCCTCGAGGACGGCAACTGCGTGCCGTCGCAATAGGCGTAGAGTGATCGACGCAAAAAGGCGCCGGCTCCCCGGCCCGCCTTTCTTGGCCGAGATGCTTGCGCCTCGCCGGTGCCGGAGCAAGAAATCGATCGGGAGGCCGTTGCGGAGCCGCCACTCCATTCCTAATCTGCCGGCAAGCGCGGCACTGAAGGTGCTTCAGCGCCGAAACGGTGGGGCGACCAACAGGCATCGCCGGAGGACATCAATGCACGGACATATTTGGAGCGGTTCCGCAACCCTTGCCGCGGCGGCTGTTTTGGCTGTGTCTTTTGCTTCACCCGCGGCCGCGCGCATCCAGTGCCAAGGCAGTTTCCAGGTCACCAAGTATGGGCTGATTTCCACGCCCTATTGCGAGGAAGCGCAGATCGCGCGCGTCGCCCGGAGTTATGGCGCGAATGTCAGCGACGCCGAGGTTCGCAACAACGCGCTCACAAAGGTGTATCTGTGCCAAGTCTATGGCCGCGACACGCGGCTAAAAGGCTCTTGCGGTGCTTATGCGCCCGAGGTCTACGGCCGCTAGCCCGTGTACTCATAAAGCGAGTGTGTAAAAGATCCGCTTCGGGTCGATGCTGTCGATAAAGTCCCCGAGGACTAGCGCATCTGCAACAATCGAATCCAAATGCCGCGTTCTTTGAATCAATGTTGCGCGGCCAGACTTCTATCTTGACTTAATGTTGCTCAGTCTGCCCTCGACGGCCTAGCTATGCATCGACTTCGAGGTACACACACATGAAAACTTGTCCAGACTGCAATGGCGATGGTGTCGTTGACAAAGATACGGACGATGAACGTCAATGCCCGACGTGTGGTGGCCTTGGTTTTGTACCTGATAACGACGACGACCATGAAGAAATAATAAAAACATCGCGCGATCTGCCGTTGAAACAAACAAGGCTGATGGCGAACGCCGACCTGAGTGGGCTAGCGATCACGATGAAATAGTTGGGCGCGTTAGTCAGGAATCTTGAGCCCCAGCTCGACTGCCTTCTCGCGGACCTCTGCTTCGGTGCGCCCCGGGAAGGTCGCAATGTGAGAGATAGTGCGCCCGTGCTCGATCCTGTTTTGAAGAGAGAACAATTCCTGTTTGGACCACTCTTTGGCGTCCTTGAAATTAGGCTGTTCGGTTATGCAACCCACCCCAACTCTGCTTCGCATGCGATAGCCACGAAAACCTATATGCACAAATAGAGAATGGGGCGGACGCTGGTTTAATGGGCATCACATGCTACATGGTCCGCCCCACGGCGCGCTGCATGTATTGGCATTAGTCAACAATGGCGCGCGTATCTCACAGATGGCAATTCAGCCACCCCAGCACAAGTGAACTCGATCAAAAGCAAGAAGAAATTTGTAAACTTGTGCTGGCCGGAGATAGGAAGCTTCCGGTCGCCGTGTGCTTTGCTCGGGCAACAAACTCGGCTTGGCTATCGAGTGTTTTCTCGGCTTTTCAGAAAGCGAGAGGGCTCGCTGTTGACACTTAGCGGACTAACTCGACGGCGCGCTCCTACGTCGCCTTTTTGCCCATAGGCGGACCCTCTGGCTCTTGCTCTCTCGTCAGCGAGCGAAGATCTTGTGCTGTCCTGGAGATCGTATGGCTCCAAACCCAATTACTGTCAGCAGCCCTCCCTCCCGCAACGCCGTCCACTGAAGGATCGCTACTGATCCAGGAGCATCTTTTCACTCGCTATTCGCCTGGGAAAGGCGCAGACTGCATGATCGCCGGTAAGCGCAATCACAGGCACCGACGGCTGAGAGCCTAAGACTCCCGCCTGCAAGCATGGAGGGGAGAATGGGCTCTCGAAACCCTCCACCTGACTTATACGATCACGATCCTAAGGCTCTTGAAGCACTGGGACAGGCGTTCGACGCCACATGGGTCGAGGTACAAGCTCGCGATCCGTTTCGCGATTTCGAAAGGGATTCAGAACTCAAAACTGCCATCAGCGAGAAGCTATCGATGCTCGCCGCGGATGGCGTGACCGATCCCATTGAACTTCGCGAGTGGGCCCTTGAGAGCCTGCTGCTGAGATAGCGCGGAACTTTTTCTCACGCCGAATGTCCTTGAGCCTCGAGGCTCCGGGTTCCGTGCGACGTATCCCTAAGAGGTCTACCATGAACGAGTCCTTCAATCCCCAAGTTGCCGCCGAGAAGGCGGCTGACACATACCGCAAAACTGCCGTCCAATTCGAGGATTTTGCTTTCAACCCTCCCATACCAGGGGCGATACGGGCTCTTGCCGAGAAGAATGTAGCTCAGACGCGCGAGCTCTATGAGCAGTCCAAGGATGCTCTCGAAGCCGCATTAGAGACTCGGGAAAGGTCTTTCGACGCGGTGGGCCCAGGCGCCACAGCTCTAAACCGTAAGGTCATGGACATTGCCCAATGCAACATCGATTCCGGCTTCGATCTTGCGAAGAGCCTGACCGCGGCAAAGAACCTCGCTGAGGTCATCGAGTTGCACGGCGCCTATTGGCGCAAGCAGTTCGACGTGCTCGCGAGCCAAGCGGAAGAGGTGCGCTCGTTATCGATTCAGGTAGCCGCCGTGCGGCCAAGCCGGCCAAAGAGCAAGTAGCGCGCGGCATTGAGGAGTTACGTCAATCGGGATTAGCCTCAAGACGGCTTTCTTTGGGCTTGCCGCGATGCCGAAACCTACGCGACCGCTCCCGGATGTCCGCTTGTGGGGTCATTAGCAGACGTCGGGACACCGACTAGCGATGTCCGTTCTATCCCATAATAGCGGACGTGCTCGGCGCCAGTCCCAATGGCCGCTAAGTGCCAAAAGCGGACATGAGGCACGCAGCTGCCTCCGCTAAGTGCCATAACCAGACTGACTTGTTTGGTTCAACAGAGGCGCGCCTCTTAAGGCTTTTGGCCGAGCAATTGCCCATCGTTCGGGTAAGGGCGGCAAGGAGAAATTGCTGAGACACGGGCCCCGGTGATAAACTGCCGATGCGTCTGGCCTTCATGGAGGTCAGAACTATGGTGTGTCTCCCGCAAGAGACGTATCAAGTTTCGTTTCCCAATCTTCGCTCGAGCCTGATAGCCCCGCGATTAGAAGCGGGAACGAGCGTGCTCGTCTTCCGACCGCCTAGCCTAGGGAGGATGCAATGAGAAGGTTGTTCTTGATCCTGAGCCTGTTGTTGCTCGTCATAGTGCTTGGAAGCAGCGCTTCATTGGCGCAAAGCAAACTCGATGCAAGTATCCTTTCTTATGACGGCAAGGACTTTGTTCGAACCGAAACAACTTTGATGAAAGATGGACAACCCGCCGTCAATACGAAGCTTGACCCTTATAGCGCGGCCTACAAAGCCTTGGTCGAAAAACGCTCCTACACCGGGCCGGCGACCGTTTTTGGTCGAGACTACCAAGCCAACTATGCACCGCTCATCGGTGAAGATGGCAAACTGACCGGCGCCCTGTTTGTGGGGGTCCCGAAATAGTCGTCCTTGATAGCGCGGCCAGTCTGACCTTGAGCAACGACGCCCGCGTCGGGGACACCGACCAGCGATGTCCGTTCTACCCCCGATTGTGTTGCAAAACTCGGTTGATGGGGGCGGCGAAGCGTGATTCGGTGGAGCTGATACAACAATGTCGGGGGCAAGACATGATGGGTCGGCTGACGGCGGGTCAGGGACAGCTCTTCTACG
>Ga0187892_10000283_pt1 | contig 136388 bp, 135 predicted proteins | sample MA1701073metaG_FD_139345 | JGI IMG/M metagenome (GOLD analysis project Ga0187892, IMG submission 139345) | Bio-ooze microbial communities from a basaltic lava cave in the Kipuka Kanohina Cave System on the Island of Hawaii, USA - MA170107-3 metaG ... | reverse complement strand
GGGTTACACTCTGTCGGCATCGGGGCGCTCCTTCGGACCTGATCAAGTCGTTTCGGCAAAACAACTTTCTCAGAGTCCACGCCCCGATGCACTCACTTAGTTTGAGAAATCCGGGCTAGACCGGCCGGAACGGCCGCGCGGTTGACGGATGTCAATGCCGGCTCGGGCCCCTGCCCCTAAAAACGCTGCATCGAATGAGCCGAACCGGTTCGCGCCGCGTTTCGGAGCCCTCGAGGCATGCGTCAGGGGTACCGGGGTGGCCCCTACGCCTGGTCGGCGTGACGCGCCTGCGTCGCCTGCGCGCCATGGTTGCCGGCCGTAGGGGCGGGTTCGGGGGACCCGCCCCTACACACCTCTCCCGTTACAGCTTCACGGCGCGCAAGCGGAGCGCGTTGCCGATCACGCTAACCGAGGAGAGCGACATCGCCGCCGCCGCGATGATCGGCGACAACAGCAACCCGAAGAAGGGATAGAGCACGCCCGCCGCCAGCGGAACGCCGGCCGCGTTGTAGACAAACGCGAAGAAGAGGTTCTGCCGGATGTTGCGCATCACGGCGCGCGAGAGCCGCCGCGCGCGGACGAGGCCGACGAGGTCGCCCTTGACGAGCGTGACACCCGCGCTCTCCATCGCCACGTCGGTGCCCGTGCCCATGGCGATCCCGATGTCGGCCGCGGCCAGCGCCGGCGCGTCGTTGACGCCGTCGCCGGCCATGGCGACGACGCGGCCCTGTTCCCGCAAGCGCTTCACCACCTTGCCTTTGTCCTCGGGCAGGATCTCGGCCTCCACTTCGGCGATGCCGAGCTTGTTCGCGACCGCCTCCGCGGTGCGCCGGTTGTCGCCGGTGAGCATCACGATGCGGATGCCCTCGGATTTGAGCGCCGCCAGCGCTTCGGGCGTGCTCGCCTTGACCGGATCGGCGACGGCAATCAGCCCGGCGAGCTTCGACCCCACCGTGACATGGACGACCGTTGCCCCCTCGGCGCGGAGCGCATCCGCGCGCGCATCGAGCGCGCCGCCTTCGATGCGGAGGTCGGCGAGCAGCCGCGCGTTGCCGAGCGCCACGCGCTGACCTTCGATCGTGCCGACGACGCCCTTCCCCGTCGGCGAATCGAAATCGCTTGCGCTTGCCAGTGTGAGCTTTCGCTCTTCGGCCGCCCTCACGATTGCCGCCGCGAGCGGATGCTCGCTGCCGCGCTCGAGGCTCGCCGCCAGGCGAAGGAGCTCGCTTTCGGCCAAGCCTTCCGCGGCGATCACGGCCGTGACCTTGGGTCTGCCCTCGGTGAGCGTGCCGGTCTTGTCGATCACCAGCGTGTCGACCTTCTCGAAGCGCTCGAGCGCCTCGGCGTTCTTGATCAGCACGCCGGCCAGCGCGCCGCGGCCAACGCCGACCATGATCGACATCGGCGTGGCCAGGCCGAGGGCACAGGGGCACGCGATGATCAGCACCGCCACCGCCGCGATCAGGCCATAGACGAAGCGCGGCTCCGGCCCGGCCAGCGACCAGACGATGAAGGCCGCAACCGCGACCGCGATCACCGCCGGCACGAACCAGGCCGAGACCTTGTCGGCCAGGCGCTGCACCGGCGCGCGGCTCCGCTGCGCCTCCGCGACCATCTGCACGATCTGCGCCAGCATGGTCTCGCGCCCGACCCGCTCGGCTTTCATCACGAAGCCGCCGGTCTGGTTGATCGTGCCGCCGATCACGCGCTCGCCCGGCCCCTTGGCGGCGGGCAGCGATTCGCCGGTCACCATGGATTCGTCGACGGCGCTCTTGCCCTCGACGACGGCGCCGTCGACGGGAACCTTGTCGCCGGGGCGGACGCGCAGCTTGTCGCCGGCATGAACCTCGTCGAGGCCAACCTCCTCGTCCGTGCCATCGGCCTTGACGCGGCGCGCCGTCTTCGGCGCCAGATCGAGCAGCGCGCGGATCGCGCCGCTGGTGCGCTCGCGCGCCTTGAGTTCGAGCACCTGGCCGAGCAGCACGAGGACCGTGATCACCGAGGCGGCCTCGAAATAGACGCCAACCGCGCCGTCATGGCCGCGGAACGTGCCCGGAAATGCACCAGGCATCACCGTTGCAACTAGGCTGTAAATCCACGCCACGCTGATGCCCATGGCAATCAGCGTGAACATGTTGAGCTTGCGCGTCCGCAGAGATTGCCAGCCGCGTGTGAGCAGCGGCCAGCCCGCCCACAACACGACTGGTGTCGCGAACATAAACTGCAGCCAGTTCGAAAGTTGCTGCTCTAAGACCGTGTGAAGATTGACGAGATGCCCTCCCATCTCGAGCACTAGCACAGGAAGGGTGAGCGCCGCGCCGATCCAGAACCGGCGCGTCATGTCCGCGAGCTCGGGGTTGGGACCGGTGTCGGCGGTCACCGTCGCGGGCTCGAGCGCCATCCCGCAGATGGGGCAATTGCCTGGCCCCACCTGCCGCACCTCGGGATGCATCGGGCAGGTGTAGATCGCGTCCGCCGGGGCCGCGGGCGCCGGTGGCGCGTGATGCGCATGGCCGCCCTTGGCCGCAAGATAGCGCCGCGGATCGGCCTCGAACTTGGTTCGGCACCCCGCGCAGCAGAAATAGTAGGTCGTGCCGGCATGCTCGGTTTTGTGCTTGGCCGTGGCGGGATCGACGGCCATGCCGCAGACGGGATCGGTCGCCTTCGCGCCGGCGTCGGTGGGGCGATGAACGGGTGATGAGATCATAGCTTGATAGCTATACCCCCTAGGGGTATATGATGTAAAGGCCCCGCCTCCGGCCGAGGTTCGACCCGCCATGCAGCCCGCCACCAAGAAATCCTGCCGCCAGCGCCTCACCCGCATCGAGGGCCAGGTGCGCGGCGTCGCCGGCATGATCGCCGGGGACCGCTATTGCATCGACGTGCTGACGCAGCTCCAGGCCATCCGCGCGGCCCTGAAGCGCGTCGAGGACGAGGTGCTCGCCGATCACGTCTCGCACTGCGTCGATCACGCGATCAAGAGCGGCAACGCCGCCGAGCAGCGGAAGAAGGTGCAGGAGCTGCTGACGGTGCTCGAACGCGCGCGCTGAGCGCTTCACTCCAGCGGATTCGCGATGTTCTCGATCGGCTCAGCCTTGTCTTGCGCGAGCCGCACGGTGAGCGTCTTCAGCGGCGAGCCGTGGATGAAGACCTGGATCGCGAGCACTTTGTCGACGGTCTCGCCGTCGGACGACAGCGGCAGCATCAGGCGCTGCGTCCAGAGTTGCGCTTCGCGCTTGCCGCCATAGATCGAGGTCGAATAGACGGGCTTCTTGCTGACGACCAGATCGTTGTAGAGGCCGAGCAGGAAGGCTTTGTAGGCGCCCACCATCACCACGTCGATGTACTGGCCGGTGGGATCGCTGCCGAACGCCTCGACGACGGCGGTGCCGAACAGCCGGTAGCGGAAACGCGGGCCGGGCTCGACGTCGACCAGTATCAGATGCGGCAGCACCGACACGAGCTCGGCCGGGTCGATGTCCCGCCGCGCCGGCATCGCGCGCACGCCGCGCTTCTGCTGCCAATAGTCGTAGACCTTGCGCAGCCGCGAATCCGCGTCCTGAAACGGTATCGTCTCGCTCATCAAGAGGTCCGATGCGTTTGCCGCGGCGGCGCCCGGGAAGCGTCTATGCATCTGCACAGAAGCGCGTGGGCGTGTCTATGGCATCAGCCGCGCTGCACGCCACGGCCGGCTGTAGCTGCCGCCATTATGCGCCCGAGCGCGACGATCAGCCGGGGGGCTGAACTGTTCACTCTACGTTCCTATATCCGGGTTTTTGAGCTTCGCAACGCAAAGCCACGCCATGCCTTCCCGCCGCCTACTCCTCCGCCAGCTTCGCTTCGCCGACTATTGCCTGACCGAGCCTTCCGCGACGCAGGCCGCAATCCGCGCCGGCTATTCGCCGCGCTCGGCGCGCAACCAAGCGTACCGGTTGTTGGCAAATGATGACATTCGACGACGAATCGCGTGGGGTCTGGCCGCGTCGCGCGCGCGGGACGATGCCGCGCGCGAGCGGATCCTTGGCCTCCTCGAACGAACCTTCGAGGCGGCGATGGAGCGCGAACGCTTGCACCCGGCGTTGGGCGCGCTCAACGCACAGGCGGCGGTCTCGGGCCTGATGTTCCGCACATCGCGCCTCTCCGGCGCGCAGCGCGCCGAGATCGCCGATGCGCTCGCCGCGGAGGAGGAAGAGCCACCACCGCCGGCCATTGTGCGACCCGCCGGCCGGGAGCTATGACATGCCGGTGTCTCGCCTCACCCATTTCGACGTCAAAGGCCGCGCGGTCATGGTCGATGTCTCGGACAAGGCCGAGACCGAACGCCTGGCCATCGCCAGGGGCCGTGTCACCATGCGCGCGGCGACGTTGAAGCTCATCCTCGGCAAGAACGTGAAGAAGGGCGACGTGCTGGCCGTGGCGCAGCTCGCGGGCATCGCCGGCGCCAAGCGCACGCCCGATCTCGTGCCGCTCTGCCATCCGTTGGCGCTCACCTCGGTCAAGGTCGCGCTGACGCCGGTGCTGCGCAGGAGCGCGATCGACATCGAGGCGCGCGTCAAGACGAGGGGCCGCACCGGCGTCGAGATGGAGGCGCTCACCGCCGTGGCGGTCGCGGCGCTCACCGTCTACGACATGTGCAAGGCCGTCGACCGCGACATGGTCCTCTCCGACATCCGCCTCGAGCACAAGAGCGGCGGCAGGTCGGGGACGTGGCGGAAAAAGAAGTGATGCGAAACCACGCCGCTCTTCTCTTCTCTCTCCCACGAAGTGGGAGAGAAGGGGCCCGTCGCCGCGCCCTGCGCGCGGCGATGGGAAGTGAGGGCGGTCGCCGCGCCGGGCGGCCCGCAGTTTTCTTGCGCAGAGGCAGTTCCCTCACCTCCCATGCGGCGCGGGAGCGCCGCACGGGCCCCTCCTCTCCCGCTGCGGGGGAGAGGAAAAGGAAGGGCGCATGATTCCCGTTTCCGAAGCACGCGAGCGTATCCTCGCAGCGATCGCGCCGGTCGGCACCGAGCAGGTGAGCCTCGCCCAGGCGGCCGGGCGCACGCTTGCCGCCGATGTCGTCGCGCGGCTGACCCAGCCGCCCAAGCCCGTTTCCGCCATGGACGGCTATGCCGTGCGCGGAGCCGATGTCGGCGGGGTTCCGGTGACGCTGAGAGTCATCGGCGCGGCTCCGGCCGGGCGGCCGTACGCCGGCAAAGTCGGCCCCGGCGAGGCCGTTCGTATCTTCACCGGCGCGCCCATGCCGGACGGCGCTGATACCGTCGTCATCCAGGAAGATACGGCGGCTGAAGGCAGCAGCGTCGTCATCAAGGAAGCGGCGCCGCTCGGAAGCTTCGTGCGCAAGGCGGGGCTCGACTTCAAGGAGGGCGACGCCCTGCTCCGCGCCGGCCGCGTACTGTCGCCGCGCGACGTAGGGCTCTGCGCGGCGATGAACGTGCCCTGGCTCACGGTGCGGCGGAGGCCGCGCATCGCGATCCTCGCCACCGGCGACGAGATCGTGCAGCCGGGCGACGCTCTCGGCCCGGGCCAGATCGTGAGCTCCAATTCCTGGGCCCTCGCCGCGTTCGTCGATACGAACGGCGGCGAGGCGATCAACATCGGCATCGCGCCGGACGAGAAGGCCACGCTCAAGACCATGGCCGAGTCGGCCCGCGGCGCCGATCTGCTGGTGACGAGCGGCGGCGCCTCGGTCGGCGACCACGACCTCGTGCAGAGCGCGCTTGGCGAGATCGGTTTGAGCCTCGATTTCTGGAAGATCGCGATGCGGCCGGGCAAGCCGCTGATGTTCGGCAAGCTCGGGACGACGCCGCTGCTGGGGCTTCCCGGCAATCCGGTCTCGAGCATGGTCTGCTCGCTGCTGTTTTTGGCGCCGATGCTGGCGAAGTTCCTGGGCCGCGCTGAGACCGAGCCGGGCCGCACTGCCGCGCGCCTCGGCGCCGATTTGAAGGCCAACGACCGCCGCGAGGACTACATGCGCGCCTCGCTCGCGCGCGGCGCCGATGGCGGCCTCGTTGCAACGCCGTTTCGGACTCAGGACAGCTCGATGATGGCCACGCTGGCCAAAGCCGACGGCCTCATCCTCCGCGCGCCGTTGGCGCCGGCGCTCAAGGCCGGCGAGGCCGTCGAGATCATTCCGCTCACGGCGCCCGGGATCGTGATCTGATCCAGGGGCTCAAAAAAACCTACAGGATGTTGTTGACAAGTTCTCGGAACCAAACTAGAACATGGGGTGTTGACAGTTTGTTCCGAGGCGCCGCGCCCCTCGCGAGGCTGCGGCCCTCTCGCCAGGGAGGCCAAAAACCATGCTCACCAGAAAACAGCACGAGCTGCTCGTCTACATCAACGACTACCTCGCCAAGAGCGGCGTCTCCCCCTCGTTCGACGAGATGAAGGACGCGCTCGACCTGAAATCCAAATCCGGCATCCACCGGCTCATCACGGGCCTCGAGGAGCGCGGCTTCCTGCGCCGCCTGCCCCACCGGGCGCGGGCGCTCGAAGTGCTGCGCATGCCCGAGACCGCCGCGGTCGGCGTCAATTCGCGCGAGCCCGCGCGCAACAAGAAGTTCGCGCCGAACGTCATCCCCGGCGATTTTCGCAAGGGGCTCGCCGGACGCATGGTGACTGCGCCCAAGCGCTCGGTGGAGCTGCCGCTCTACGGCAAGATCGCCGCCGGCACGCCGATCGAGGCGTTTCGCAACCCCGATACGATCGAGGTCCCGCCCGGCCTCCTCGGCCGCGGCGAGCATTACGCGCTCGAGATCGAGGGCGACTCCATGGTCGATGCCGGCATCGTCGACGGCGATACCGTGATCATCGAGAAGTGCGAGAGCGCCGAAAACGGCACCATCATCGTCGCGTTCGTCGAAGAGGAAAAAGAGGTCACGCTGAAGCGCTTGCGGCGGCGCGGCAATTCGATCGCGCTCGAGCCCGCCAACAAGAAATACGAAACGCGCATCTTCCGGCCTGATCAGGTGAAGGTCCAGGGCAGGCTGGTGGGCTTGCTGCGGCGGTTCTGAACGCCGCCTCTACTCGCGCGCCGCCGTCCGCTCCCGCCGCGGCGGTCGCTCGTCGCCCTCCATCCATGGATGGCTCACCCACGGCCGCTCGCCGCGCGTGCGGCGGTCGTTGCGGATCGTGAGCGTCGTCCCTGAAATCCACACGGCGTGCGCGCCGCGCATCATGAGGCCGCGGCGGTCGATGACGGGCGTGTCGCGGCAGCCGGTGCGCGTCAGCGCCGGCGCCACGACGAGCGCCGCGCGCGCGCAATCCTCGGCCAGCGCCGCGGGCTCGCGCACGAGCGCGATCCGCATCGACGCAATCGCATAGGCGCAGCCCAGCGCATCGCAGCGCAGGCGCCCATCGGGTGTGGCACCGCGCCACGGCCAGGGCTTGAAGCCGGCGGCGCCGTCGCGCTTCCACCAAATATCCGCCACGTAGCCGCGCGCGTTGGGCGAGGCGATGTAGAGCGCGCCGTCCGCCGCCCGCGCCGCGATCGTCCTGCCGTCGCCTGAGATCAGGAGATCGGGCGGCCGCACCAGCAGCAGCGTGAGCAGGCCCGCCAGCATCACCGGCGCGCCGAGCCAGCGCCAACGCCGTTGCCAGATCGCGAGCCAGAGGCCGCCCAGCGCGAACACGAGCAAGCCCCAGCCAGGCATCACCGTCGTCGGCACCACGGCGCCGGGCCAGCTCGCGACCGTGCGCGCGACCCAGTGCACGAGATCGACGCCGCCGCCCATCGCGGCCAAGGGCCAGGCTTCGAGGCCGAACGGCATCGCGAGCATCGCGACGAGCGCCCACGGCATGACCCAGAGATCCGTCACCGGCACGGCGATCAGGTTGGCGGCCAGGCCGTAAACCGTGAAGCGGTTGAACGAGTACATGCCGAACGGCGCCGTCGCGAGTCCGGCGACGAGGCTCGTCAGCGCCAGCGCGCCGAAGCCGCGCAGCCAGCGCCGCGCGGCGCCGGGCGGCTCCAGCTCGGGTTCCCTCGCCGCCCAGCGCTCGTAGCATGCGATGAGCGCCACGACCGCGGCGAACGACATCTGGAAGCTCGGGCCGAGCAGCCCTTCCGGAGCCGCCAGCAGGATCGCGACCGCGGCCCAAGCGACCAGGCGCATCGACAGCGCTTCGCGGTCGATGAGCACGCCGACCATGACCGCGCCAAGCATCAGGTAGGCGCGCTGCGTCGGAACCGAGGCGCCCGAGATTAGCACATAAGCCAGCGTCACGACGAGCGCCGCCACCGCCGCCCACTTCTTGGTTGAGATGCGCAGCGCGAGCCACGGGATGAGCGCGAGCAGCGCGCGCACCGCGAAAAACACGATGCCGGCGACGATGCCGATGTTCATGCCGGAAATGGCGAGGAGGTGCGCGAGTCCGGAATCCTGCATCGCGCTCATCACGTCGGGCGGGATGGTGTGGCGGTGCCCGGTGATCTGCGCCGCCGCGAGCGCGCCGGTGGGGCTCGGCAGGCTCGCAACGATGCGCTCGGTGATGCGTTGGCGCAGCCGCTCGAGCCATTCCATGAACGAGAATCCGTCGTCCGCGGCCCTGCGCGCGATCTCCGGATTCTTCAGCGCATATCCGACCGCGCCGATGCGCTGGAAGTAAGCCTGCCGTTGGAAGTCGTAGGCGCCCGGCGCGGCCGGCGGCGGCGGCGGGAGCAGCATCGCCCGCACCGCGATCTCGTCGCCGGCGGTGTAGCCGTCTTCGACGTCGTGCAGCGTAAGCCTTACGCGAAGCGGCCGCTTGTCCGCCGGCAACGTGCCCGCCGATTGCAGCCTCAGCACGATGCGCAGGCCCTTGTGCGTCGGCTCCGCTTCGGTGATGCGGCCCCGGACGGTCACCGGGCCGAGGCGCTCGGCGAGCACCGGCGCCTTGGCCCAATCGGTGTGAACCTTGGCGGCGGCGAAACCCAGCGCCGCAGCTACGACGCCGACCGCCAGCGCGAGGGCGCCGAGGTGGCGGCGGACGGCGATCGCGAGCAGCAGCGCCAGCGCGGCGAACAGGCCCGCAATGGCCAGCTGCGGCTCGACCGCGAGCTCGAAATAGACGCCGATCCCAAGCCCGAGGGTCACGGGCAACCACAGGATCCAGCGATCCCGCTCGGCGGTGAAGGCGCGCCCGAGAGCGGCACGAAGCGCCGCGAATGCCGCTCCGGCCCCGCCGTGTACCGCTGCAAGCGCGTGCGCCATCCGCCCCTCGCCCAGGGATGTAACGCTATGCTAGATCGCGTCCGTCCCTCCAGGCTCGCGCAAACACGGCGCTGTCCCCAAGAACGAACCACGCACGGAATCGCGCATCGAGATGAACGTCGTCACCCGCTTCGCCCCCTCGCCCACGGGCTTCCTTCATATCGGCGGCGCCCGCACGGCGCTGTTCAACTGGCTCTATTCGCGCCACACCGGCGGCATCTTCCGCCTGCGCATCGAAGATACCGACCGCGCGCGCTCGACGCCCGAGGCGACCGCGGCGATCCTCGACGGCTTGAAATGGCTCGAGCTCGATTGGGATGGCGAGACCGTGTTCCAGTTTCCGCGCGCGCCGCGCCACGCCGAAGTGGCGCGCACGATGCTCGCCCAGGGCCACGCCTACCACTGCTACGCCTCGCCCGAGGAGCTCGCGCAGATGCGCGAGGAACAGAGCAAGGCGGGAAAGTCCATTCGCTACGACGGCCGCTGGCGCAACCGCGACCCCGCCGAGGCGCCGCCCGGCGTCAAGCCGGTGATCCGCCTGAAAGCGCCCACGACCGGCGAAACCATGGTGGATGATCTCGTGCAGGGCGCCGTGCGCGTCGCCAACGAGCAGTTGGACGACATGGTGCTGCTGCGCGCCGACGGGACGCCCACCTACATGCTCTCGGTGGTCGTGGACGATCATGACATGGAGGTGACGCACATCATCCGCGGCGACGACCACCTCACCAACGCGTTTCGCCAGATCCAGATCTACAACGCGATGGGCTGGGCGCTTCCGCGCTTCGCGCACATCCCGCTGATCCATGGCGCCGACGGCGCCAAGCTCTCGAAGCGGCACGGCGCGCTCGGGCTCGGCGAGTATCGGAAGATGGGCTTCCTCTCCGAGGCCCTGCGCAACTATCTGCTGCGCCTCGGCTGGGGGCACGGCGACGTCGACATTATTTCCACGCGCGAAGCCGTGAAGCTGTTCGACATCGGCGATATCGGCCGCGCGCCCTCGCGCTTCGACATGGCGAAGCTCACGAACATGAACGGCCACTACATTCGCGCGGGTGACGACAAGGACTTGCTCGCGCGCGCCAAGCCGTTCCTCGCCGGAAAGCTCGGCCGGCCGCTCGGATCACGGCAGCGCGAGCGCGTGCTGCGCGGCATGGGCGGCTTGAAGCAGCGCGCGAAGACGCTGCTCGAGCTTGCAGAGGCCGCCCTCTTCTATTGCCACGAACGGCCGATCCCGCTGGCCGACAAGGCAAAAGCGCTGCTCGACGAGGCTGGCCGCGCGCATGTCCGCGCGCTGGCGTCAGCCTTCGCCGCGCTCAGCGCGTGGAACGAGGCCGCCGCCGAGGCAACCGTGCGCGCCTATGTCGAAAGCAGCGGCGTGAAGATGGGCGACGTCGCGCAGCCGCTGCGCGCCGCTTTGACAGGGCAAATCCAGTCGCCGAGCCTCTTCGACGTCATGGCGGCCCTTGGCCGCGACGAGACACTCGGCCGCCTTGCCGACGCTACCAAATAGGGTATTTTTCAAGCTCAAAGCCGATTACTTTGGGGTGGAAATCGCCCGGAATTTCCCCCGCCGGCGCGCTTGGCCGTGGCCGGCCCGCAGCTTTTGGAATGCAGGCCCGCGATGAATGACACAGCCACCACCACTAAGGCCCCTGTGAAGGAGACGGTTACGCTCACCGACAACCAGACACGCAAGGCGGTGAGCCTCCCGCTGCTCCCGGGCACGCTCGGACCCAAGGTCATCGACGTCCGGAAGCTCTACGCCGAAACCGGGATGTTTACCTACGACCCCGGCTACACCTCGACCGGGAGCTGCGAATCCAAGATCACGTTCATCGACGGCGACGAGGGTGTGCTGCTCCACCGCGGCTATCCGATCGAGGAGCTCGCGGAGAAGAGTGACTTCATGGAGGTCTGCTACCTGCTGCTCTACGGCGAGCTGCCGACCGAGGCGCAGAAGACGAAGTTCACCGAGGGCGTGACGCGCCACACCATGCTGCACGAGCAGATGAACTTCCTCTACCGCGGCTTCCGGCGCGACGCCCATCCGATGGCGGTCATGTGCGGCGTGGTGGGCGCGATGTCGGCCTTCTATCACGACTCGACCGACATCAACGATCCGCATCAGCGCGAGATCGCGTCCTACCGCCTCGTCGCCAAGATTCCGACGATCGCGGCCTGGGCCTACAAATATTCGATCGGCCAGCCCTTCATCTATCCGCGCAACGATCTCTCCTACGCGGAAAACTTCATCCACATGACCTTCGCGGTCCCCTGCGAGGCCTACAAGATCAACCCAGTGCTGGCCAAAGCGATGGACCGGATCTTCATTCTCCACGCCGACCATGAGCAGAACGCCTCGACTTCGACCGTGCGCCTCGCCGGCTCGTCGGGCGCGAACCCGTTCGCGTGCATTGCCGCCGGCATCGCCTGCCTCTGGGGCCCCGCCCATGGCGGCGCCAACGAGGCGGTGCTGAGCATGCTGAAGCAGATCGGCGGCAAGGACCGCATCCCCGAGATCATCAAACGAGCGCGGGACCCCAAGGACGATTTCCGCCTGATGGGCTTCGGCCACCGCGTCTACAAGAACTATGATCCGCGCGCCAAGGTCATGCAGCAGGCCTGCTACGAGGTGTTGAACGAGCTCGGGATGAAGAACAATCCGCTGCTGGAGACCGCAATGGAGCTCGAGCGCGTGGCGTTGAAGGACGACTATTTCATCCAGAAGAAGCTCTACCCGAACGTCGATTTCTATTCGGGCATCATCCTCCAGGCGATGGGGTTCCCCACCTCGATGTTCACAGCCATCTTCGCGCTCGCGCGCACGGTCGGCTGGATTGCGCAGTGGAAGGAGATGATCGAAGACCCGGCGCAGAAGATCGGCCGCCCGCGCCAACTCTACACCGGCGCCGCCAAACGGCCCTACGTGCCGATCGGCCAGCGCGCGTAGCCGTACCATGGCGCCCCGACAGCAGAGGAAGCCGTCTCCTGAGGCGCCTCCGCCGCCGCGCCGCACTACGATTCCGCCGCCCGCCAATGACAACCGCGCCCGCCGGCGCGCCGCCATCATCGCCGGCGCGGTCGTGATCCTGGCTGTTGTCGCTCTTCTTGCCTATCGCGCGCTGGGCTGAACCAGACGGGAAAACACCTCGTCCCGCCCCGGCCGGCGATCGATGCCGGGCGGGAAGGAAATGGCGCGCCATCGACCGCCTACCCGACACCGGCCACAGCGGCAATCGCCGCAAGGCGCGGCACGATGGTCGCGCGTGCCTGGGCTACATCGAGCGGGAAATCGATCTCCGCCCAGGGCAGGCCGGTGATGTCCTCGAACCCGAACAGCCCGGGCGCGCTCGCCAGGATGAGATCGCGCAGCGGCTCCTCGTATTCTTGGTCATGGCGGCCGTTGGCGACGTACTCGCCGGCGCCTTCCAGCAGTGCGGCGGCGGTGTCTGCCGAGAGCCGGAAGAAGCCGACCGATTCTCCATGCCATTCATGGTCATGCTGCGGCTTCTTATGGAAGTCTACGATGCGATTTCCGGTAATGCAGAGCTTCACCGGCTCGTCGCCGGGCTCGATGTTGCGGTCCATGAGGAGGCAATTGGCGCGGCTCGACAGCGTGAGCCGCTGCATCAGACGCCAATCGTACAAGACGTCGCCGTCCATGAGGAGTGCCGAGCCGCCATACGCAAGCGCCCCGCCGGCGGACCACAACGAGACCACGCTGCCGTCGGTGTAGCGCGGGTTGTCGATCAGGCGCACTTCATCGCCGCGGCCGAGCGCTTCGATCTCGTCGCGCACGGATTGGGCGCGATAGCCCACGACCACGGAGATGTCGCCGACGCCGCAGAACTGCAATATCTCGATGTGCCGCTGGAGCAACGTACGCCCGCCGAAGCGCAGCAGGATCTTCGGCCGCTCGTCGCCGGCACTTCCCAGGCGGCGGCCGCGGCCGGCCGCCAGGATCACAGCTCGCATCTTGCCGAGTCTCCTATGCGCCCGGCGAACCCTCGGTACGAAACCGCACCGTAGGCGAAACGAGCCAGAATTGCATTAGACTAATAAAGAAATTGCGGATGTTTGTGTACAGATTCTAGCGCCATTGCGCGGCAAAGCTTCGCGGCGCGCAAAGGAAAATGCGGCACCCTGTGCCGAGTGCTTACGCCCGCGCGCCCGAGGCGATGCGCGACTCCTGCGCCGCAACAAGCAGAAGCATGAGGAAGAAGATCGGCGCGCCGATGGCGGCGAGAGCGAGGAACCACGCCGCTTTGCCGAACAGCGACAGCGCTAGGACAAGATAGATGAAATCCCGGCGGGAGAGGGCATCGAGCAAGCTCACGAGCCGGCTCTTCGTTTCCTTGGCGACCGAGACGTAGAGCGGCCCCGCGTCCCGCTTGGGGCGCATCACCCGCCAATAGACGAAGGTCGCCGAGCCGAGCGCGCCCAGCACCGCGGAAGCGCCGAGCGCCAGCGGCCAGGTTGCGTCGATCGAGAGGCTCCAGCCCAGCGCCATGCAGCCGAAGATGGCGGCGTGCACGACGTTGTCGCCCCAGAAATCGAGCAGGCCGCCCCAGCGCGACTCCTGGAATCTGAGCCGCGCCAATTCGCCGTCGCAGCTGTCGAGGATCGAGTGGGCGAGGAACATGAGCGCGCCCAGCGTCTGCCAAAGCGGCGCAGCCGAGAGAAAGAAGGGCGCCGCGCCCAACCCCACGGCCGCCGAGATCAGCGTCATCTGATTGGGCGTGATCGGCGTTTCGGCCAATCGACGGGACAGAATTCGCGACAGCGGCCGCTCGAAGTGCCGCTCCATGAATCCATCGGCCGCTTTGCCCAGCGAACGCATCAAACGTCGTTCCGCCACGGCGAGGTCGGCCTTGCTGCCGATGCACAGCGGCGCGCGGTCCCGCGCCGTGGCGGGTGGCGTCGACGCGGCGGCCAATTCGGCGGCACGCGGCAGCGGCACCTGATCGCCGCAGACGACCACGCCGCCGCCGAGGGCGACGCTGCCGCCGCCGGCCACGGACACGCGCGCCGCGGCCGCGAGCCAATCTCGCTCGCCCACGACGAGGCCCGGCACGCAGACGGTGCGCGCTTTGTTGCCGGTGCGCTCGGGCAAAGTTCTCCCGACCTCGATATCGTCCATTCGCGAAAGGACGTCGCGGAACAGTTGCGTATCGGCATCAGCCGCCATCACGTAGACGGCGCCGTACCCGCTGCGCCGCGCGGCGCGGGCGATGCGCTCAAGCAGGCTGAGGCCAAGCAGCCGATGCGCCGGGCCGATGCCGTCCGGCGTACTCGTCCGGGCATCGATGACGAGCCGCGGCTCTCTGCTTGGATCCGAGTCGGCGGTTTGGCCCTGCGTATCCATCTTGCCGGAGTTTGACCCCGAATCCGCCGGACCATAGAAGGGTCCCGAGGGGCCTACAATCCGGCAAAGCCCGCCTCGTATCGCGGAAAGGATTCGCGTCATCAAGATCGCCCTCTATCTGGCGGGGTTTCTCGGGCTTGCGTTTGTCACCTATCTGGTCGCCGATCTCGGCGCGACCGCGATCTTCGAGGCCATGCTCGCGATCGGCTGGGGCCTGGCGGCCGTCACGCTGTTCCATCTGGTCCCGATGATTCTCGGGAATCTTTCCTGGCGCGAATTGCTGCCACGCGACAGCCGGCCGGGACCGGGTAGGCTGCTGTGGATTCGCTGGATTCGCGAAAGCGTCAACAACCTGCTGCCGGTCGGGCAGGTCGGCGGTGACCTCGTCTGCGCCCGCCTCGCCCATCTGCACGGTGTTCCCGCGGTATCCGCCATCGCCAGCATGATCGCGGACCTCACGGTCAGCGTGTTCACGCAGCTTGCCTTCGTGGCACTGGGATTGACGCTTCTCCTGACGCACTCGCTCGCGCCCGACGTGCTCGCCGTCGTCTGGGCCGTGACCGCCGGCATGGGCATCCTGTTCGCCCTCATGGCCACGTTCGTGCTCGTGCAGCGCGCGGGTATGTTCGCGCTCGTCACGCGAATCGGCGGCGCCTTGTTGCGCGGCCGGGCGAGCCTGCGCCTCGGCGCCAAGGCGGCGGAGATCGACCTTGCCATCCGCGCGCTCTATCGCGACAAACGCGCATTCTGGACGGCGATGGCCTGGCGCCTCGCCGATTGGATCGCCGGCGCGGGCGAGGTCTGGCTGGTCATGTATTTTCTCGGCAGGCCGGTCACCATCGCCGAGGCGATGATCCTCGAAAGCCTCGGAACCGGAGTGCGCACCGCCGCGTTCCTGGTGCCTGGCGCGATCGGCGTCCTCGAAGCGAGCTACATCGTCTTCGGCAGCTTGTTCGGCATCACCGCCGCGGATTCGCTGGCGCTCGCGCTGGCGAAGCGGGTCCGCGAACTGCTGCTCGGACTTCCCGGCCTGGTCGCCTGGCAGATCGCCGAAGGGCGTCACATCCTCGGCCGTGGCCGCAGGGCGCGGTCCTGATCCGCCCTCACGCAAACGAAAAGATAAAGTGTGCACGGGCGGTACAAGTGAGGAGCGGCTGCTGGGCTGCGCGGCAGGGATCTCACCTCATACCCTGCTCTTCGCCACGTACTCGACCGTGCACGCCGCTAAGCTATCACGGCTTCGCGCGACGTCACACCGGAACATTCCGCGGCCGGGACACATCGGGGATAACTTCGGCTCACGCCCGTTCGATCAGCTCGATCTTGTAGCCGTCGGGATCTTCGATGAACGCGATGACGGAACCGCCGTGCTTCATGGGGCCGGGCGGGCGCGGGATCTTCACGCCCGCGGCGGCGAGGCGCTCGCAGGTCTTGTAGATGTCGCGCACCGCGAGCGCGACATGCCCGAAGCCGCTGCCGATCGTATAGGGCGCCTTCTGGTCCCAATTGTGGGTGAGCTCGATCACGGCGGTCTCGTCCTCGCCGCCGTGGCCGACGAAAGCGAGCGTGAAGCGGCCGCTCTCGTAATCCTTCCTGCGGATCAGCGTCATGCCGAGCTGCCCGCAATAGAACGCGATCGACTTTTCGAGATCGAGCACGCGCAGCATCGTGTGCAGCATACGCATGCCGGCCGTATCGGCGGGGCGCGCGGGCGCGCGGGCTTCAGCGCTGTCGGGGGCCATGGGCTTTCCTCCATTGCGCGATAATTTCGAGGATCGTGCGGGCGGCGATCCGGCTCGGACGTTCGCCGCCGACCGACAGAAGCTGGACCGCTTCCGCGATTCCCGCAAGCTGTTCCGAACGCGCGGCCGGGTCGCAGACAAGGCGCGCGACGGCGTCGGCGAGGGTCGCGGGCCTGCAGCGATGCTGCAAGAACTCGGGCAGCACCTCGCGGTCGAGTACCAGATTGACAGCGGAGACGAAGCGGAGCCACTTCGTCTTTAGCACGAAGCGGAAGAGCTGAGCGGCCACTGGGTTCACGCGGTACATGACGACAGTCGGCAGGCCGGCGAAGGTGGTCTCGGTCGTGACCGTGCCCGACGCCGCCAGCGCCGCCGAGGCGGTGGCGAAGGCTTGATACTTCATACCCGGGTCGCGCAGCACATGAACGGGCGCGGCCCATGTCCTCGCCGCAGCCTCGACGATATCGGCCACGGCGGGAACCGTGGGCGCGATGCAAACAAGCGCCGGCAGGCGCGCTTTCAGCAGCGCCAGGGTCTCGCGGAACACCGGGAGATGGCGGCGCACTTCGCCGCGGCGGCTGCCCGGCAGCACGCACAGCACGGGGGCCTCCGCCGCGATCCCGAGCCGTGCGCGCAAAGCGGCGCCGTCGGCATCCTGTCGGCTCTGCTCGGCGGCAAGGTGGCCGACGAAGGTGTTGGCAAGGCCGAAGCGATCGAAGAAGCGCGCTTCGAACGGGAAGATCGTGAGCAGGTGCGTGAGATACCGCGCGACCGTTCGCGCGCGCCACGGCTTCCAGGCCCAGACCGTGGGCGCCACGTACTGGATGATCGGAAACGGCGCGCCCTTGAGTTTCAGGCCGATGCGCTTCGAAAAGCCCTGTGCGTCGATGGTGACCAGCGCGTCGGGCCGGCGCGCGCGCACGTCGTCGGCGGTCTCGCGGATGCGCGCGAGCAGTTTCGGAAGGTGCGGAACCACTTCGAAACCCATCAGTGCGAGTTCGGACATCGGAAACAGCGTGGCCATGCCCTCGGACTGCATGCGCTCGCCGCCGATGCCCGCGAATCGCACCTTGCCGCCCGTCGCCTCCTTCAGAGCCTGCATGAGATTGGCGCCGAGCAGATCGCCCGAAGGTTCGCCGGCCGTGAGGTAGATGAGGGGCCAGGCCCCACTCATGGCGCCGGCGCCGCGGCGTGGGCGGTCGCGCGCGCGGGCGGCATACCGACCACGAAGATACCGAGCGCATCGGCGCGCGCCGCCACTTTGGCGCGGTCGATGATGAGCGCTCCGCCCGCTTCCACGGCGATGCCGCGCAGGCCCGCGGCCGCCACCGCCTCGACCGTGTCGATACCGACGCCCGGCAGGTCGATGCGCCGCTCCTGGCGCGGCTTCGGAGCTTTCACCAGCACGCCGCCCGGCCCTTTGCGCTGCAGTTCGCCGGCGCGCGCCACCAGCGCATCAGTGCCTTCGATTGCCTCGAGCCCGAGCACGATGCCCTGCTGCACGACCGCAGCCTGGCCGATGTCGAGCCCGCCGATCGCATTGGCGGCCGCGAAGCCGCGCGCGATGTCGATGCGCGCTTGGCGATCGGGCTTGATCCGGCCATAGGCGCCTTCCACGGCCAGCAGGCCCTTCACCAGCTCGTGCGGGCCCACGACCTTGACCCCTTCCGATTCGAACTCGCGGATGATGGCGCGGAGCAGGCCATCGTCGCCGAACGCCCTCACCGTCGCCTTCACGATAACCTTGAGTGCCCGCCAATCGGGCCTGAGCTCCTTCAGCGAGGGCCGGCGCACCTTGCCGACGAAGACGACCTCTTCGGGGTCGAATTCGCGCAGGATCTTCTCGCCTTTCGCCGCTGCGCCGAGCCGGCACCAGGCATGCGGCACGCCGTCGAGCGCCGCCGCGTCGGCTTGGCCCTCGATCGCCACCACGAAAAAAGGCCGTCCGGCCTCGCGGCAAGCCTGGATCACGAGCCCCGGCAAAGCGCCGCCGCCGGCGATGACGGCAAGCTTACTCAGGGGCTTGCCGGCCGGTCGTGGGGAGGCAGATGCTGCGGCTCGCGTCGGCACGGATGAAATTCACGATCTCCATGACCGCTTCATGGTCGCGGTACATTTCGGCCACGTCCTCGAGGCGCTCTTTTAGCGTGCCTTCCTCCGCGAACAAAAGCCGGTAGGCGGTGCGCAGCGTGTGGACCTGCTCGCGCGAGAAGCCGCGGCGCTTCAGGCCGACGAGGTTGAGCCCGCTGAGGCTCGCGCGATTGTTGTAGAGCGGATACGCGACGCCGTAGGGGATCACGTCCTCGGCCACGCCGCATACGCCGGTGATCATCGCGTACCGCCCGATCCGCACGAACTGATGCACGGCCGCGTTGCCGCCGAAGACGCAATAGTCCCCGATGGTCACGTGGCCGCCCATGACCGCGTTGTTCGCCATCACGACGTGGCTGCCGACGGTGCAGTCGTGTGCCACGTGACTGTTGACCATGAAGAAACTGCGGTCGCCGACGCGCGTGACGCCGCCGCCCTGGACGGTGCCGGTGTTCATCGTCACGTGTTCGCGGATGACGTTCTCAGCGCCAATTTCGAGCCGCGTCGGCTCGCCGGCATACTTCAAGTGCTGCGGGCCCTGGCCGAGCGAGGCGAACGGATAGATCCTGGTCCTGGCTCCGACGTGCGTGCGGCCGGCGATGACGACGTGCGAGACGAGCTCGACGGCGTCTTCGAGCGTCACCTCCCCGCCGACAATGCAATAGGGGCCGATCGAGACGCCCGGGCCGAGCTTGGCGCCGGCGGCCACGACGGCGGTCGCGTGGATGCCGGCCATCAGCGATCGACGATCATGGCGGTGTAGGTGGCGTCGGCCACGACCCGATCTTCGACAAGGCACCGGCCCTTGAACTTCCACACGAGCTTGCGCGTGTGGATTTTTTGCACGTGGATGAAGATCTGGTCGCCGGGCCTGACCGGCGCGCGGAAGCGCGCGTGCTCGACCGACATGAAGTAGACGAGCTTGCCGTGCATCGCATCGCCGAGCGTCTCGACGACCAATGCGCCCGCGGTCTGCGCCATCGCTTCGATCAGCAGCACGCCGGGCATGATCGGCTCGCCCGGAAAGTGGCCCTCGAAATGCGGCTCGTTGACCGAGACGTTCTTCAAGCCGACGGCACGCTCGCCCAGGACCATCTCCACCATCCGGTCCACCATCAGGAACGGATAGCGGTGCGGCAGCAGCGTCATCACGCGGGCGATATCGCCGCGCTTGACCGCGGGGGCCGGCGCTTCGGCGGTCATGTGCGCTCGATCGAGGGCGGCGCTCGCCTCGCCAAGGCGGAACGGGGCGCGGCCAGCCGGCTCAATTGGTCTTCTTGGGAGGCGCGGCCGGCGCCGGCGGCTTCGGGGCGGGAGCCGCCTGCGGCGTTGCCGGCGGCGTTGCGGCGGGCGCCGGCGCCGTCTCGGTTTCCGCCTTGGGCGGGAACTCGAACTTCACCAGGATCTGCGCCTTGTCGAGCCGCTCCAGGACCTTGTCGGTGATGTCGAGCTGCGCCGCCGAGTGCAGAATGGCGCTCTTCTCGACTACGAGCGTATAGCCCGCTTCGACCGACATCGCCTGGATGACCTTCACCACCTCGTTGCGGAACTGGAGCTGCACGACGCGCACCGCGCGCGACATCTGCTCCTGGCGGATTTGTGCGGTCCGCCGCACTTCGGCGAAGCGTGCGTTCAGCTTCTGCAGGCGCTGGTCGTATTCCTGGCCGGTGATCTTGAGGCGGTCCTTCTCGAGCTGCTGGTATTCGGCTTGTAGCTTTTTCTGCTCGGCGGCGAAGTCTGCGTCGAAGCGCTTGGCGAGCTTCTCGGCCTCGTCCTGGGCGGACTTCATCGCCTTGGCCGCCTGCGTGAGCTTGCCGCCGTCGACCACCGCGACGACGAGGGGCGCGGGCTTGTCGGCCTGCTCCGCGGCGGCGGCGCAGGCCAGCGCCAGCGGCGCGGACAGCACCAAAACGGTGAGGAAATGCTTCATCGGAACACCTTTGCAGTTGGCTCAGAAACGCGCGCCGAAGCGGAAGTGGAACACCTGCGTGCGGTCGCCCTCTTTCTTGACGAGCGGATAACCCAGATCGACGCGCAGCGGACCGAACGGCGACTGCCACGAGACACCGAAGCCGGCCGCGATGCGCGGCGATTTGCTCTCGAGAAGCCTGGGATCGGTGACGTCGATGTCGAAAGCGCTGCCGATGTCGGCGAAGACGCGTCCCTGGATCCCGAACTCCTTGGGCAGGCCGAGCGGGAAACTCAACTCGGTCGTCAGCACATAGTACTTGTTGGCGCCGAGCGTGTCTCCCGTTATTCGGTCGCGGGGCCCGACCCCGCCGACACGGAACGCGCGCAGCGTATCGCCGCCAAGGAAAAAGCGGTCGTTGAGGCGGACCCGGTCGCCACCCACGCCTTCGACGAGGCCGGCTTCGCCGAGCACGCTGAGGACGTACCCTGGCGTGACGGTGTAGTGGACGGCGGCGCGCGCAATGCCTTTGACGAAGTGCACCGATCCCGGCGGAGCGCCGTAGGCGACGGAACCCGAGAGCACGAAGCCCTCGGTCGGCAGGAAGCGGTTGTCGCGCGTGTCGTACGTAAGCGTCGTACCGACGGTCGTCGTCGTTGTCTTGCCCTCTTCGGCGCGGATCAGCGGCGAGGCGCTAACCGAAATGTTGCGCACGCGCTTATCGCTCACCTCATAGGCGAGCAGCTGCGACAGATCCTCCGTGATGCGCCAGCCAAGGCGGAAGCGGAAGCCCGTCTCGCGCGTGCCGAAACTGCCTTCGTCGGTGAAATCGCGCTCGCGGCGAAAGACGTCGACACCGAACGAGAGATTACGCTCGAGAAAATAGGGCTCGGTGAAACTGATGTCGGCGCCTATGGTGCGCTGTGAAATGAAGAACGTGGCGCCGAGGTCTTGGCCGCGACCCATGAAGTTCTTTTCGCGGATGCCGATGCTGCCGAGCACGCCTTCATCGGTGGCGAAGCCCGCGCCGATGCTGAACTCCCCGGTAGCCTTCTCTTGCACGGTGACCGTTATCACGGCCCTATCCGGCGCCGAGCCCTCGCGCGGCTGGATCTCGACCTTCTCGAAGTAATCGAGATTGTTGAGCCGGCGCTGCGAGAGGCGGATGCGCTCGGCGTTGAACGCATCGCCCTCGGTGATCCGTATCTCGCGGCGGATCACCTCGTCGCGCGTGCGCGCATTGCCTTTGATCTCGATGCGCTCGACGAAGACCTTGGGGCCTTCGCGGATGTCGAACGAGACGGCGACGGTCTTCTTCTCCCGGTCCGGCGTCAGTACCGGATTGATGCGCACGAAGGCATAGCCCATCGAACCGGCGATGCCGGTCAGGGCATCGATCGTCGCCTCGACCTTGTCGCCATCGAAGCGCTGGCCCTCGCGCAGCCGCAGGCCGCGCCGGAACTGGTCGCCTTGGACGCCGCGCAGGTTTGAAACGACGTCGATCTTGCCGAAGCGGTAGCGGTCGCCCTCGTGGATGGTGAAGGTGAGGAAGAACGCGGTCTTGTCGGGCGTGAGCTCGGCCACCGCAGAGACCACGCGCATGTCGGCGAAGCCGCGCGAGAGGTAAAACTTGCGGACTTTCTCGCGGTCGGCGGCGAGCTTGTCGGGATCGTAGACGTCGGAGGTTCCGAAGAAGCGCCAGAATGCGCTTTCCTTGGTCTCGATCTCCTCCCGCAGATCGCCGTCGGAGAAGTAGCGGTTGCCGACGAAGCGGATGCGGCGGATCGCGGTGATATCGCCCTCGTTGATTTCGAAAACGAGGTTCACCCGGTTCTGCGGCAGCTCGATGATCTTGGGCGCCACCGTTGCGCCAAAACGGCCGGTGGCGCGGTAGAGCTCGAGGATGCGCTTGACCGCGGCCTCGACTGCGGCCTTGGAGTAGACCGAGCGCGCGCGCAGCGGCACTTCCGACGCGATGTCGGAGTCCTTGAGCTTGCGGTTGCCCTCATAGGCGATGCGGTTGATGATCGGATTCTCGACAACGCGCACGATCAGCGTGGCGCCTTCGCGGCGAATCGTCACGTCCGCGAACAGGCCGGTGGCAAAGAGCGCCTTCAGCGACTGGTCGACCTTGGCGGGATCGTACGGCTCGCCCACCTTGACCACCAGATACGAGCCCACGGTCTCCGGGTCGATTCGGTTTGTTCCCTCCACCGCGATACGCTGGATGAGATCGCCGCGCCGCGCCTGGGCCTGGACCGTGTCGGCCGCGCAGAGCGAAGTGGCCATCACGACACCGGCGGCGAGCAGTCCGAAATGACGCACGTGCCTCCCCCTGCCCTCTTCGCTCCCTGCGAGCGCCGACTAGCTCCCCTACGAGCGTCGTAGCTGTTTCGTGACCCGGTGGCGGCCGTTCTAGGTAAACAGGCTCCGGATCGATTCGATGACCTTGAGATGGACCAGGTCGTTCCAGGTCGCGAAGACCATGAGGGTTATTACCAGAGCCAAGCCAATCCGGAAACCATATTCCTGGGCGCGTTGGCCGAGCGGCTTCCCGCGCAGAGCCTCAAATCCGTAGAACATGAGATGGCCGCCGTCGAGCATCGGAATCGGCAGCAAATTGATTATGCAAAGGTGGAGCGAGAGCACGCCGAGGAACCAGAAAAACGTGTAGAGGCCGTTCTGCGCCATGTCGCCGCTAATTTCGGCGATGCGCAGCGGACCCGAGAGGTCGCGCGTGCTGCGCGTGCCCGCGATCATCTGTCCGATCGCGGTGAAAGTGGAGACGGTAAGGCCGTAGGTTTCGCGTACAGCCTGCACGAACGAGTCGAACGCGCCGTGCTGAATGCGGAACGCGGCTTGCGGTGCGACGCCGATCACGCCGCCGAGCTTCGTGACGTTGCCGTCCTTGTCCTTTCCCTCCTGCCTTTTCGGCGTGATGACGAGCGGCACGTCGGCGTCGGCGCGGCGCACGACGAGCTCGAGCGGCACGTCCGGATTCGCGTAGACGATCTTGCGCACGTCGTCGAAGGTCGCAATCGGCTGTCCCTTCAGCGTCACGAACACGTCGCCGGCCTCCAGACCGGCCTCCTCGGCTGCGCCCTTCGCCACCACGCGGCCGACCACCGGGGGCACGAACGGGCCCGCTCCGATGTCGCCGAACGGCGTCTGGTTGCCGCGCTTGTCGATCAGCATGCGCACGCCAACCTCGACGTCGAGGCCGTGACGCTGGCCGTCGCGCTCGACGACGACGGGGACGCGCTGGGCCGGCCGGATGCCGATCGCCTGCATCACCTCTTCGAAGCGCACAACGTTGCGTCCCGCGACCTGGACGATCTTGTCGCCGGTGCGCAATCCGGCCTTCTCGGCCGGGCCGCCCGGCGTCACGGGCCCGATGATCGCAGGGCTGAACGACTGGCCGGCGGTGGCGAACAGAATGCCGAGCACGATGATCGCGAAGACATAGTTGATGAACGGTCCGGCGAAAACGATCGCCGCGCGCTGTCCGAGACGCTTGTGCTGGAACGAATGGGCCCTCTCTTCGAGAGAGAGCGTGCGCTCGGTCCCGTCCTCGTTCGGGACCCGCTCGGTCTCGCCGAACATCTTGACGTAGCCGCCGAGCGGAATGGCGGCAAAGCGCCAGCGCGTGCCGTGCCTGTCGGTCCAGCCGAACAGTTCGGGCCCGAAGCCGATCGAGAAAGCCTCGACTCGGACGCCGCAGCGCCGCGCCACGTAGTAATGGCCCATTTCATGGACGAAAACGAGAAGCGTCAAAATGACGAGAAATGGAAGGACGTAATCCCAGAGTGGGTTCAGGAACTCCATGGCATTAACCATTTGGCCTTTTCTCGGCTCCGCTCAGTCTATTTGAACTGCTTCAGGGTAATCAATTGACAACTCTATTTCGCGCTATGGTTTCACGGGCGACCGCGCGGGCGGCCCGGTCGATCTCGGCCACGACCTCGAGGGCGTCGATCTCTACCCGCGGAATTCTCTCCAGAGATTCGCCCACGATTTTGGCGATATCGAGGAAGCCGATCTGGCGGTCGAGAAAGGCCAGCACCGCCACTTCATTGGCGGCGTTAAGGACAGTTGGTGCCGAGCCGCCGGCCTCGAGCGCCGCGCGCGCCAGGCGCAGCGCGGGAAAGCGCTCGTAGTCGGGTTGCTCGAAGGTGAGCGAGCCAATGCGAGCGAGGTCGAGCCGCGGCGAAGGTGCGGCAATTCGCTTCGGCCAGCCCATGGCATAGGCGATGGGCGTGCGCATGTCCGGCGTTCCGAGCTGCGCCAGCACCGAGCCGTCGATGTATTCCACCATCGAGTGAATGACCGATTGCGGGTGGACCAGCACGTCGATCTGATCCTTGCCCACCGGAAAAAGGTAGAACGCCTCGATCACCTCGAGGCCCTTGTTCATCAGCGTCGCCGAATCGACCGAGATCTTGGCGCCCATGCGCCAGTTGGGGTGCGCCACGGCCTGCTCGGGCGTCATCCGCCGCATCTCGTCGAAGCTCTTGGTGCGGAACGGGCCCCCCGATGCGGTCAGGATGATGCGCGCGACCCGGTCGCTCTGCTCGAAGTCGAACACCTGGAAGACCGCGTTATGCTCGGAATCCACCGGCAACAGCGTGGCCCGCTTGGCCTTCACTTCGCGCAGCACCAGCTCGCCCGCGCAGACCAGCGTTTCCTTGTTGGCGAGCGCCACGATGGCGCCCTGGCGCACGCCGGCCAGGGTCGGTGCCAGGCCCGCGGCGCCCACGATGCCGGCCATCATCCAATCGACCGGCCGCGTCGCCGCCTCGACCACCGCCGCCGCGCCCCCCGCCGCCTCGATGTTGGTGCCGGAGAGCGCTTCGCGCAGCGCGCGATATTGGCTCGCGTCGGCCACCACCGCGATGCGCGGGCGCAGGCGGCGCGCCTGCTCGGCGAGCAGCGTCACGTTGCGGTTGGCGGTGAGCGCCTCGACGAAATAGTGCTCGGGCTCGCGCTCGATGAGGTCGATGGTATTGCAGCCGATCGAGCCGGTCGAGCCCAGAATCGTGACACGGCGCGGGCCGTTCGCGGGAGCGCTCATAGCCATGGCCGCGGATCCCCTCCGGCGATCCAGATCGCGAGCGCGGCGGCAACCAGCGCGGCCACGATGCCGTCGACCCGGTCCATCATTCCCCCGTGCCCGGGCAGGATACCGCTTGCGTCCTTTACCCTAAAGGCCCGCTTGACCCCGGATTCGAGCAAATCGCCCATCAGCGATATCAGCGCAAAGGCGAGCGCCGCGCCGGCCAGGACAAGGGTCGGCGCCAGGCTCAACGCCAGGCCAAGGGCAACACCGACCGTGATCGCCGCGCCCAGGCCGCCGAGGGCGCCCGACCAGGTCTTTCCGGGGCTGATGCGCGGCGCGAGCTTGGGGCCCTTGAGCGCGCGGCCGACGAAGTAGGCGCCGACATCGGCCGCGATCACGATGCAGATAAGCCAGATGACGAGCGCGCGGCCGATCTCGGGCCGCGCGTAGAGCCAAAGCAGCGCGAGTGCCGGCAGTCCGATATAAAGCGCGCCGGCGGCCAGCGGCAGCGCGTGTTCGCGGGCGTGGAGGCGCGCCGTGGCGTAGACCGCCGGCACGGCCGCGATCACGATCGCATACGCCCAGAGGAAGCGCCCAAATGCGGCCGCGACCACGGACGCCATCAGCAGCCCCGCCAACGCCGCGCCGGTGGCGCCGAACAGCGGGGCGCGCGTCACGCGCACCCACTCCCATGCCATGATCGCGACGATGGCGCCGACGAAGATCGGGAGAAAGGGTGGGCCCAGCATCACGGCCGCCGCCGCGGGCGCGGCGAAGGCGATGGCCGTAACCGTGCGCTGCGCGGTCTCGCTAGCCACCCGGTATTCCCCCGCTCCCGCCGCCGCTTCGGCCGCCGACATCGATCAACCGACCGCCGTGCCGTAGCGCCGCTCGCGGCGCCGAAACTCCTCGACCGCGCGGCGCAGGTTTTCGCGTCCGAAGTCGGGCCAGAGGCAATCGTCGAACACCAGCTCGGAATAGGCGCTCTGCCAGAGCAGGAAATTGCTGATGCGCTGCTCGCCGCTGGTGCGGATGACGAGATCCGGATCGGGCAGCCCGAAAGTAAAGAGGCATCGCTCGAGCGCCGCCTCGTCGATGGCATCGGCGCCGAGGCGTCCCGCGGCGACGTCGCTCGCGATCATGCCGACGGCGCGCAGGATCTCGTTGCGCCCGCCGTAGGAGAGCGCGATCGTGAGGTTGAGCTTGGCGTTGGCGCGTGTGCGCTCTTCGGCCTCCTCGATCAGACGCACGATGTCGGCGGCGAGGCGTCCGCGGTCGCCGATGCTCCTGAGGCGCACGCCCTGGCGGTGAAGCTCGGCGATCTCGCTGCGGAGATAGAAGCGCAGCAGGCCCATCAGGTCGTCGACCTCGGGCGGCGGCCGGTTCCAGTTCTCCGAGGAGAAGCCGTAGAGCGTGAGATAGCCGATGCCGAGTTCGACCGCGCCCTTCACCGTCTCGCGCACCGCCTCGACGCCGCGGCGATGGCCGGCCGTGCGCGGCAGGCCCCGCAGCTTCGCCCAGCGCCCGTTGCCGTCCATGATGATCGCGACATGGGCGGGCGGCGCGCGCAGCGAGGTGGGGGCTGGGAGGGCTTCCATAGCGTCAGACGTGCATGATTTCTTTTTCCTTGGCCGCCAGCATCTCGTCGATCTTCTTGGTGTGCCCGTCGGTCGACTTCTGGATTTCGTCGGAGCCGCGCTTGTGGTCGTCCTGCGAAATCTTGTGTTCCTTTTCGAGCTTTTTCAGCGCTTCCATGCCGTCGCGGCGCACGTTGCGCACGGCGATCTTGGCCTGCTCGGCGTATTTATGGGCGACCTTCACCAGCTCCTTCCGGCGCTCCTCGGTGAGCTCGGGGAGGCGCACGCGGATGACCTGGCCCTCGGCCTGGGGATTGACGCCGAGATTGGCGTCGCGGATCGCCTTCTCCACCGCGGCGGTCATCCCGCGATCCCACACCTGCACGGTGAGGAGACGGGGCTCGGGCACGGAGACGGTGGCGAGCTGGTTCAGATGCATAGTCTGGCCGTAGGCGTTGACCGTGATCGGTTCGAGAAGGCTCGTCGAGGCGCGGCCCGTGCGCAGCCGGCCGAGCTCTTTCCTGAACGTTTCGAGGGCGCCGTCCATGCGCCGCTCGAGATCCTGTTTCAATTTTGCGTCCATCAGCGTGCCTCGTCGGTGATGACCGTGAAGCTTCCCCGCCCCTGCAGCACGGCGGCGATGCCGCCCGGATTTTGTATCGAAAACACCAGGATCGGAATGCGATTCTCGCGTGCCAGCGAAACGGCCGAGGCATCCATCACCTTGAGATCGCGGGCCAGCACTTCGTGGAAGCTCAAGCGGTCGAAGCGCTTGGCGTTCTTGTCCTTGGCCGGATCGGCGCTGAACACGCCGTCCACCTTGGTGCCTTTCAGGAGTGCGTCGCAATTCATCTCGGAGGCACGCAGCGCCGCGGCCGTGTCGGTGGTGAAGAAGGGATTGCCGGTCCCGGCCGCGAAAATGACGATGCGGCCCTTTTCGAGATGGCGCACCGCGCGGCGGCGGATATAGGGCTCACACACCGACGACATCGGGATGGCCGAAAGCACGCGGGTGTTGAGGCCGAGGCGCTCGAGCGCGCCCTGCAAGGCGAGCGAGTTCATCACCGTCGCCAGCATGCCGATGTAGTCGCCGGTGGCGCGGTCGATGCCTTGCGTCGCCGATTGGATGCCGCGGAAGATGTTGCCTCCGCCCACGACGAGGCAGATCTCGGCGCCGAGATCGTGCACCGACTTGATCTCGGCCGCGATGCGGTCGAGCACGCCGCGGTCCAGGCCGTAGTCGCGCTCGCCCATGAGCGCCTCGCCGGACACTTTCAGCAGCACCCGGCGATATTTCAAACCTGCGCTCATGCGCTGGGCTGGCCTTGCGAAAAGAGGGTCAGACCCGTTTTCCTGATGAACGTTTGGCGGGCTCTGAGGATAGCGCATTTGGCGCCGCGCGGAACCGGCCCGTCAAGACCGGCCACGGCCGGCGGGCGGTTATGCCTTTGCCGTTCCGGCTGCGGCGGCGACTTCGGCGGCGAAGTCGTCCTGGCGCTTCTCGATGCCTTCGCCGAGCTGGAAGCGGGCGATGGCCGCGACCTCGACCTCCGCGCCGATGTCCTTGGCTGCGGCCTCGATCACCTTCCCCACCTTCTTCTCGGGGTCGATGACATAGACCTGCTCCACCAGCACGACCTCCTCGTAGAACTTGCGGAGTCGCCCCTCGACCATCTTGGCGATGATGTCGGCCGGCTTGCCCGAACCCGCGGCCTGCTCGGTCAGGATCTTGCGCTCGTTGTCGACCAGTTTCGGATCGAGTTCGACAGCGCGGATCGCGCGGGGATTGGCGGCGGCAACGTGCATCGCAAGCTGTCGCCCGAGCGCCGCGAGCTTCGCGGCATCGCCGCCGCTCTTGAGGGCCACGAGCACGCCGATCTTGCCCAAGCCCGGAGCGACTTGGTTGTGAACGTAGCTCGCGACGATGCCCGGAGCGGTTGCGACGACCTGCGCGCGGCGCACCGACATATTCTCGCCGATCGTGGCGACGAGGTGCGTGAGCTCGCCGCCGACATTGCGGCTGCTGCCCGGGAACGGCTTGGCTTTGAGCGCCTCGATGTCGCCGCCCGCGGCCAGGGCCTCTTTCGCCGCCTTGGCGACAAAAGCCTGGAACTGCTCGTTGCGCGCGACGAAGTCGGTCTCGGTGTTGACCTCGATCAGCACACCCCTGGCGCCGGCGGCTCCGCCCTCGGTGGCGACGCCGATGAGCCCCTCGGCCGCGATGCGTCCGGCTTTTTTGGCCGCCGCTGCGAGGCCCTTCTTGCGCAGCCAGTCGGCCGCTTGCTCGAGATCGGCGCCCGCTTCGGCGAGCGCCTTCTTGCAGTCCATCATCCCGGCGCCGGTGCGCTCGCGCAGCTCCTTGACCAGCGAGGCCGAAATCTCCGCCATGGCTCTTCCTTTCGGGAATGAAACGAACGGATTCGGGCGTCGCCTACCCGGAGAGGTGCGCCGCCCCGGAACCGGGCTTTTCCGCCTCGACGGCAGCTTCGGCCGGCGCCGTTTCGGAGGCGCCCATGTCGATGCCGGCCTTGGCCGCTTCTTCGGCGATGCCGTCGAGTACGGCGCCCCAGAAAAGCTCGAGGTAGAGCTCGATGGCGCGCAGCGCATCGTCGTTGCCGGGCACGGGATAGGTGATGCCCGCCGGGTCGCAATTGCTGTCGAGGATCGCGACCACGGGAATGCCGAGCGTCTTGGCCTCCTCGATGGCGATCGATTCCTTGTTGGTGTCGATCACGACGATGAGATCCGGCCGGTCGCTCATCTCCTTGATGCCGCCCAGCGCCCGCTCGAGCTTGTCGCGCTGGCGCTGCAGATCGAGCAGCTCCTTCTTGGTGAAGCCGGCCACCGCCTTCTCGTCGGCAAGCTTGGCCTCGAGCTCCTTCAAGCGCTGGATCGAGTTCTTGATCGTCGCCCAGTTGGTGAGCATGCCGCCGAGCCAGCGGTGGTTGACGAAGAACTGGCCGCAGCGGTCGCGCGTTTTGGCGATGAGCGGGCTCGCCTGGCGCTTGGTGGCGACGAAGAGGATGCGGCCGCCCTTTGCGGCGGTGTCGCGGAGCGCCTGCAGCGCCCGCTGCAGCAGCGGCACGGACTGCTGGAGGTCGATGATGTGCACGTTGTTGCGGACGCCGTAGATGAACGGCGCCATGCGCGGATTCCAGCGGCGGGTGTGATGTCCGAAATGCACGCCAGCTTCCAAGAGCTGGCGCATGCTGAAGGGGGGCAGCGCCATCGACTTCTCTCCGGTTGTTCCTGACGCGAAGACTGTATCCTTGAGGTCCCGCAATGGACCGTCGGACACCGGATCGGCCGCCGCTTCTTTTGGCCCGCGGGGCCGTGTTCCGCGTCTATGGGATTGGATTGGTGGGCGAGGACTTAGCGCCTGCGGCCTGGAAACACAAGCCCCCAAGAACTTGGGCAATGCTGCTACGATGCCGCGTTTCCAATAGCGGCGCGCGTGCGCGGCGGTCTCAATGAGATAGCATGCCGATAGGACCCGCTCCACGGAGTGCAACGGCCGTGAAAACCATCGAGTATTTCTATTCGACCCGATCCGTTTTCGCCTATCTGGGCGCGGCCCGCATCCTCGCGCTCGCCGCCCGCTTCGGCCGGCGCCTCGTGCACTATCCCATCGACCTGTCCCGGCTTCTCGAAGGCATTGGCGGCGTGCCCTTCGAGCGGCGAGCCAGGGCGTATCGCGACCATCTGTTCGGACGCGAAATCGAGCGCTGGGGAGAGTATCTCGGCATTCAGGTCTTGGTCGATCCGCGCCACCACTACGGCGACCGCGCCCTGCCCTCGGGCCTCGTCATCGCCGCGCAAGAAGCCGGCGCCGACCCCGGCCCGCTGCATCTCGCTCTGCTCGCCGCCCTATGGCGAGACGATCGCGACATCGCCGACCCGAAGATTCTTGCCGCGTTGGCGCGCGGCTGCGGTCTCGATGCGCCTCCGCTGATCGATGCGGCGCTGAGTGAAAAGGTCCAATCCGCATTCGCGGAGAATACCGAGCGCGCCATCGCACTGGGCGTGCTCGGCTCACCCACCTACATCGTCGACGGTGACATGTTCTACGGCCAGGACCGGCTGGCGCTGGTGGAGCGCGCGCTCGAGCGGCCTTTCGCCCCCGCGAGCGGCGCCACGGCGCTTTCGGCGGCGGCGGCGAATGCCTAGCTGAAGAGCGCGCGCCGACCAGAGCCGCGGCAAGGCGGGGCTGCCCTCGCGCGTGCGGCGACGACCGGTTCAAAGCAGGTCAAAGGCGCGCCTGAACGGGCATGCGCAGCCGCCGAGACCACAGAAATGTTCGGGCCTGGAATTGTCCCGGTCGGCGCTCACACCATCTCCACATGCACGACGCCGGGGATGGCCTTCATCGCCTGGCGCGTCTCGCTGGTGACGGCCCAGCGGCCGGGGAGCTGGACTTCGATCTCGGCGGCGCCGTCGGGCACCTTCAGCTTGACGACGCCGCGGCCGGGCTTCTCGCGCGCGAGCAGCGCGGCGAGCGATTCCACCGCCTCCTCGCCGCCGAGGAACACCTCGATGACGGCCGGCGCCTTCGCCACCGCCTGGTCGTAGGGCTGGATGCTACGCGCGAAGAGCGAGAGGTCGTCGTCGCGGCGCTGCGCGTCGGCCTCGATCAGCAGCGGGAAGGATTCCGTGACGGCGCGGTCGATGAGATCGCGCGCGGCCGTCAGCACCTCGTTGAAGATCATGACCTCGAACACGCCCGAGGGGTCGCTCATCTGCACGACCGCGTATTTGGCGCCCTTGGCCGAGCTCCTCTGGCGGTAGGAGATCGCGATCCCGGCGAGCTTCAGGCCCACGGTCGGGATGCCCGCCCCCGCGCGCGCGGCGAGATCGGCGTAGCGCGTCACGCCCAGCTTCGCGAGCATCGTCTCCTGGCCGTCGAGCGGATGCGCCGAGAGGTAGAAGCCGATTGCCTCGTACTCGTGGCGCAGACGGTCGCTCTCGCTCCAATCCTGCACGACGGGCAAGGGCAGCCATGATCCGGGGCCTCGACTCGTTTCGCCGAAGAGCGAACTCTGGCCGCTCTGGCGCTCCTGCGCCGAGTGGGCACCCAGGCGCAAGATCACATCGACCGACTCGAAAAGGTGCCGTCGGTTCGGATAGATGCTGTCGAGCGCGCCGGCCTTGGCGAGGTTCTCGAGCTGGCGCTTGTTGAGCGTGGCCGGATCGAGGCGCGAGGCGAAATCGGCGAGATCGCGGAAGCGGCCGCCGCGCTCGCGCCCGGCGGCGAGCGCCTTCATCGCCCCCTCGCCGACATTCTTGATCGCGGCGAGCGCGTAACGAACCGAGTCCCCATCGACGGAAAAGCGCGGGCGCGAGGCGTTGACGTCGGGCGGCAGCAGGGCGATGCCGCGGCGCGTGAGCTCGCGGCGGAAATTCGCGAGCTTTTCGGGGCTGTGCATGTTGTAGGTCATCGACGCCGCGAAGAACTCGACCGGGTAATTCGCCTTCAGATACGCCGTCTGATAGGCGACGAGCGCATAGGCCGCCGCGTGCGACTTGTTGAATCCGTAGCCGGCGAATTTCTCGACGAGATCGAAGATGTAGGAGGCGCGCGCCTGCTCGACGCCCATGGCCATGGCGCCCCTGACGAAGATGTCGCGCTGCGCCTCCATCTCGGCGCGGATCTTCTTGCCCATCGCGCGGCGAAGCAGATCGGCGCCGCCCAGCGTGTATCCGGCCAGTGTCTTGGCGATCTCCATCACCTGCTCCTGGTAGATGATGATGCCGTAGGTCTCCCTGAGGATCGGTTCCAGCAGCGGATGCGGATACTCGACCTTCTCGCGCCCGTGCTTCCGGTTGATGTAGCTCGGGATGTTCTCCATCGGCCCGGGACGGTAGAGCGCCACCACCGCGATGATGTCCTCGAAGCGGTCGGGCTTGAGGCTGCGGAGCGCGTTGCGCATCCCGCCGCTTTCCAGCTGGAAGAGGCCGGTGGCATCGCCGGTGCCGAGCAGTTCGTAAGTCTTCTTGTCGTCGAGCGGCAGAGTCAGCAGATCGAGCTCGATGCCGCGCGCCTTCAAGAGACCGGTCGCGAGCACGAGCAGCGAGAGCGTGGTCAGGCCGAGGAAGTCGAACTTCACCAGCCCGGCCTTCTCCACGTCCTTCATGTTGAATTGCGTGACCAGCACGTCGTGGCGCGGATCCTTGTAGAGCGGGATAAGCTCGGCCAGCGGGCGGTCGCCGATGACGACGCCGGCCGCGTGCGTCGAGGCGTGGCGGTAGAGGCCCTCGAGCTTGAGCGCCACGTCGATGAGCTGTGCGACACTCTCGTCGGCGCGGCGCATCTCCTGGAGCTGCGGCTCGCCGGCGATCGCCTGCTGTAGCGAGACCGGATTGGCCGGATTGTAGGGCACGAGCTTGGCGATGCGGTCGACCTGGCCGCGCGGCATCTGCAGCACGCGCCCGGTGTCGCGCACGACCGCGCGCGCCTGCAGCTTGCCGAACGTGATGATCTGCGCGACCTTGTCGCGGCCGTAGCGCTCGCGCACATAGGCGATCACCTCGTCGCGCCTGTCCTGGCAGAAATCGACGTCGAAGTCCGGCATCGAGACGCGTTCGGGATTGAGGAAGCGCTCGAACAGAAGGCCCCAGCGCAAGGGATCGAGGTCGGTGATGCCGAGCGCCCAGGCTGCCACCGAGCCGGCGCCAGAGCCGCGGCCGGGGCCGACCGGAATGCCCTGCCGCTTCGCCCAGTTGATGAAATCGGACACGATCAGAAAGTAGCCGGCGAAGCCCATCTGCACGATGACGCCGAGCTCGAAATCGAGCCGTTCGCGATAGGGCTTGGCCGCCGCGGCGCGCTCGGCTTCGCCCATAGCGGACATGTGGACGTGGCGTTTCAACAGGCGCTCCAGGCCCGCCGTCGCCCAGTGGCGCAACTCGTCCGGCTCGCTGCGCCCGCTCGGCGAGACGAACGGCGGCAGAATGGGCTTGCGCGCATCGGCCATCACCGCGCAGCGGCGCGCGATCACGACCGTGTTCTCGACCGCCTCGGGCAAATCGGCGAACAGCGCTTTCATCTCGGCCGGAGTCTTGAACCGGTATTGCGGCGTGAGCCGCCGCCGGTTGCGGTCGGCCACCACCGTGCCCGACGCGATGCAGAGCAGCGCATCGTGCGCATCGTACATGTCTGCGTTGCCGAAGAACGCCTCGTTGGTGGCGACCAGCGGCACGTCGTGCGCATAGGCGAGCTCGACGAAACCGGCCTCGATGCGGCGCTCCTCGTCGATGCCGTGCCGCGCGATCTCGACATAGAGCCGGTCGCCGAACGCCGCTTTCAAGCGCAGCAGCAGCGCCGCGGCCGCCGCGCCCTGCCCGTTTAAGAGCGCCGCGCCGATCGGCCCGCCGGCGCCGCCGGTAAGCGCGATGAGCCCCTCGGCGTGCGCTTCGAGCGCGGGCCAATCGATATGCGGCGCCTCGCCGGGGCCGGGCTCGAGATAGGCGCAGCTCGAAAGCGTCATCAGGTTGCGGTAACCGGCCTCGTTCTGGGCGAGCAGCACGATCGCGGGAAACTCGCGCACGAGGGCGCCCCGCTCGTCTGCGCTCGGATCCGCGATTGCAAGCTGGCAACCGATGATCGGCTGCACGCCGCCCTCCTTGCACGCGGCCGAAAATTCGAGCGCGCCGAACAGGTTGTTGGTGTCGGAGATCGCGACCGCCGGCATGCCGGCGGTTTTGCAGAGGGAGACGATCTCGGGGATCTTGAGCGCGCCCTCGGAGAGCGAGTAGGCGCTGTGGACGCAAAGATGGACGAAATCGGCGGGCATGGGGGAAATGTAGTTCGCGAGATCGGCTGTGTCTCGCCTCCGCGCCGCAACGTACTTCTCTATCCACAAAATTTCAGCGTCATCCCGACCGGAGCGGACGCGCTCTTGGGCACGGCCGCGAAGTGGAGGGATCGCGTCCCTCTGTCGCACGATCCCTCCGCTCCGCGACCCGCAAGAGCGGCTCGCTCCGGTCGGGATGACGGTGTGGAGAAAGGCTCAGACGATCGACTCCTCCACCACGCGGCCCTCGTGGATGCGCAGGATGCGCGTCATGCGGTCCGCGAGGTCGTAGTTGTGCGTGGCGACGAGCGCGCCGATGCCGGCCGTCGTCACCAGCGCGTTGAGCTGGAAGAACACGCGGTCGGCGGTGGCGGGATCGAGATTGCCGGTGGGCTCGTCGGCCATGATGAGCACGGGACGGTTGGCCATGGCGCGCGCGATCGCGACGCGCTGCTGCTCGCCGCCCGAAAGCCGCGCCGGCCGGTGCGTTTCGCGCTCCTTCAAGCCGAGCGCGTCGAGGAGGGCGCGCGCCTGTTTCTTGGCGAGACGGTAGGATTTCCCGCCGACCATCTGCGGCAGGATTACGTTTTCGAGCGCCGAGAACTCCGGCAACAAATGATGGTACTGGTAGACGAAGCCGAGCAGATCGCGGCGGAGGCGCGAGCGCTCGAGATCGGGCAGATTCGAGCAATTGCGGCCCTTGATCCAGACCTCGCCGGCGCTCGGCCGGTCGAGCAAACCGGCGATGTGGAGCAGCGTCGACTTGCCCGAGCCCGACGGGCCGACCAGCGCCACCATCTCGCCGGGCCACACCTGCAGCGAGACGTCGGTCAGGATCGGCAGGATGCCGCTCGCCTGCGTGAAAGCCTTGGCGATGCCGCGCAATTCGAGGACGGGCACGCCTCCCGCGGCGTGGGACGCCGCGCCCTCATTCATAGCGCAGAGCCTCGACCGGATCGAGCCGCGCCGCCTTCCACGCCGGATAGATCGTCGCCAAGAGCGTGAGGCCCAATCCCATCAGCGAGACCTGGATGACCTCGTTCATGTCGACGATCGCGGGCAGGCGCGAGAGGAAGTAGATTTCATCCGGGAACATGCGGAACGCGAGCAGATCCTCGAGCGCGCGCTTGATCGTGTCGATGTTGTAGCTGAGGAGAAGTCCGAGCCCGACGCCCAATAGCGTGCCGACCACGCCGATGCTGGCTCCCGAAAGGATGAAGATGCGCAGCACCGTTCCGCGCGTGGCGCCCATCGTGCGCAGGATCGCGATCGCCTGCGTCTTGTCCTTTACCAGCATGATGAGGCTGGAGATGATGTTGAACGCGGCCACGATGATAATCAGCGTCAGGATCAAGAACATCACGTTGCGCTCCACCTTGAGCGCGTTGAAGTAGGTGGAATAGGTCTCCTGCCAGGTGCGGATGCGCACGCTCGGCAGGTCGAGGCGCAGAATGGCGCTCGCCATCGCCTCCGTCTGGTCGGGGTGGCGGATCGAGAGCTCGACCGAGGTGACGGCATTCTCGTAGTCGAACAGCGCCTGCGCGGCCTCGAGCGGCATCAAGACGATGAGCCGGTCGATCTCCGACATGCCGACATTGTAGAGGCCGACGATCTTGTAGGTGACGGTGCGCGTCGGCAGCGGCCCGAATGGCGTCGCTATGCCGCGCGCGGGCGCGATCAGCTGGAGGTTGGCGCCGACGCGCACGCCGAGGTTCTGCGCCATGCGGTAGCCGATGATGATCGCGCGTTCGCCCTTGAAATCCGCGATGTTGCCCTCGCGGATGCTCGGCGCGAACAATCGGTGTTGCGCCAAATCCTCGGGCTTGATGCCGCGCACCTGCGCCGGCGCCGGGATGTTGTGCGCGTTCGCCATCACCTGCCCGTCGACGACCGGCACCGCGGACATCACATCGGGCACGCGCCTCAGGCGCTCGGCTATGGCGTCGTAGTCCGGCAGATTGCCCGTGGGGCTGCTCACCACGACGTGGCCGGCGTAGCCGAGGAGCCGCCCCAGAAGCTCGTGGCGGAACCCGTTCATCACCGACATCACGATGATGAGCGTCGCCACGCCCAGCATGATGCCGAGGAACGAGAACGCGGCGATGACCGAGATGAAGCCTTCCTTGCGCCGCGGCCGCAGATAGCGCCACGCGATCATCCGCTCGAGCGGCGAGAACAGGAACAGGCGGCGGGCGAGCAGCATTCCCTACCCCGTCATGCGCGCGAGCGCGCTTTCCAGCGAGATGTCTTCGCGGTTGCCGGTCTTTCTCTCCTTCAGCTCGACGGTGCCGGCCTTGACGCCGCGCGGGCCGACGATGAGCTGCCAGGGGAGGCCGACGAGATCCATTGTGGCGAATTTCGCGCCCGGGCTGTTCTCGACGTCGTCGTAGAGCACTTCGACGCCGGCCGCGCTGAGCGCCGTGTAGAGCCGATCCGCGACCGGCCCGGCGGCCGCGTCGCCCGGGCGCAATGCGACGAGGCCGACCTTGAACGGCGCCACGGCCTCGGGCCAGACGCAGCCGTTCTCGTCGTGGCTGGCTTCGATGATGCCGCCGGCCAGTCGCGACACGCCGATGCCGTAGGAGCCCATGTGCACGGTCACCTCCTTCCCGTCCGGACCCGCGACTTTGGCGCCGAGCGGAGCGGAATACTTGGTGCCGAAGTAGAAGACGTGGCCGACCTCGATGCCGCGGCCCTCGTAGCGCCGCGCCTCGGGCACGTCCTTCTCGAAGGCGGCGGCGTCGTGCTTCTCGTCGGTGCGCGCGTAGAGCTTCGTGAAGCGCTCGACGACGCCGTTGACCGCCGCCTCGTCGGCGTAGTCGATCGGCTTGGCGAGCACGTCGAAATTGATGAAGTCGCGGTCGCAGAAGACGCGGCTCTCGCCGGTCTCGGCCAGCACGATGAACTCGTGCGAGAGGTTGCCGCCGATCGGGCCGGTCTCGGCCTCCATCGGAATCGCCTTCAAGCCCATCCGCGCGAAGGTACGCAGATAGGCGATGAACATCTTGTTGTAGGCGAGGCGCGAGGCCGCGTAGTCGAGGTCGAACGAATACGCATCCTTCATCAGGAACTCGCGCCCGCGCATAACGCCGAAGCGCGGCCGCACCTCGTCGCGGAATTTCCACTGGATGTGATAGAGGTTCTTCGGCAGGTCGCGGTAGCTCCTGATCTCCTTGGCAAAGATGTCGGTGATCAGCTCCTCGTTGGTGGGGCCGTAAAGCATCTCGCGCTCGCCGCGGTCCCGGATGCGCAGCATCTCCTTGCCATAGGCCTCGTAACGCCCCGACGCCTTCCAGAGATCGGCCGACTGGATCGTCGGCATCAGCACCTCGACGGCGCCCGATCGGTCCTGCTCCTCGCGCACGATCTGCTCGATCTTCTTCAGCACGCGCAAACCGAGCGGCAGCCAGGTGTAGATGCCGGCGGCCGATTGCCGGATCATCCCCGCGCGCAGCATGTAGCGGTGCGAGACGATCTGCGCCTCGGCCGGCGTCCCTTTGAGCAAAGGCAGGAAGTAGCGCGACAGGCGCATACTCGATCCAGACACCTCGGGAGGGAAAAAGGCCGCATCGGACGCGGAAAGGGCGGGGACTTTAGGAAAAGGCGGAGGGCGAGACAATGCTTGGTCCGTCGTCTGCTCGCCTGTACGCGGCCGCCGGCGCGGGTCCCGAGGGGCAAAGCGCGCGGCTGGAGTCCTTCCTCTCGCGCTCGCGCGGAAGAGGAAAAGCGGGCGGCGCCCTCTTTCTTTTCTTTCCCGCTTGCGCGACAGAAGGGGCCGCGGGCAATGCGCTCGCATTGGCGGGAAGCGAGGGCCGGCCTCGGACCGGTCGCAGGGGAATCCGCATGTTTGACCGTTACTTCGGCATCGGCGCGGCGGGCAGCACGCCGCGAACCGAAGTCATGGCGGGGATCACGACGTTCCTCACCATGGCCTACATCATCTTCGTCAACCCGCAGATCCTGGCTGCCGCGGGCATGGACACGGGCGCGGTCTTCGTCGCCACCTGCCTCGCCGCCGCCTATGGCTCGCTGGTGATGGGCCTCTACGCGAACTACCCGGTGGCGCTGGCGCCGGGCATGGGCTTGAACGCGTTCTTCGCGTTCGTCGTCGTCAAGAGCATGGGGCTTTCCTTCGCGGCGGCGCTTGCCGGCGTCTTCATCGCCGGCCTCGTCTTCCTCGTCGTGAGCGCCACGCCGGCGCGCGAATGGCTCATCAACGCGATTCCGAAATCGCAGAAGATGGCGATCGCGGCCGGCATCGGCTTCTTCCTCGGCATCATCGGGCTCGAGGCGGCCGGCGTCGTCGTCGCTCACCCGGTGACGTTGGTCACTTCGGGCAAGCTTGCCTCGGGGTCGGTGCTGCTGGCGGCCGCCGGCTTCTTCGTCATGGTGGCGCTCGATCGGCTCGGCGTGCCCGGCGCCATCATCATCGGCATCCTCGCCGTCGCCGTTGTCGGCATCGCGTTCGCCGTCCCGCACGCCGACGGCAAGACGATCACGACATTCGCCGGCGTGTTTGGCCCGCCGCCCGACCCTTCTCCGGTCTTCGCGAAACTCGATTTCGCCGGCCTCTTCAAGCTTGCGGTCCCGACGCTGCTGATCGTGCTGTTCAGCTTCTTCATCGTCGCGTTCTTCGACACGGCCGGGACGCTGGTGGGAGTCGCGCACCAGGCCGGCATGCTCGACCGGGATGGCAAGTTGCCACGCTTGGGCCGCGCGTTGATCGCCGACAGCAGCGCCATGGCCCTCGGCGCCGTCTTCGGCACCTCCACCACCACCAGCTACATCGAGAGCGCGGCCGGCATCAAAGCGGGCGGTCGTACCGGCCTCACGGCGGCGGTGGTTGGTGTCCTGTTTCTTCTCGCCCTCTTCTTCGCGCCGCTCGCCGGTGCCATCCCGCCCTACGCCACCGCGCCCGCCATCCTCTTTGTCGCCTGCATGATGGCCTCCCCCTTGGCCGAGATCGACTGGCGGGATCCGACCGAATACGCGCCCGCCGTGGTGACGGCGCTCGGCATGCCGCTCACCTACTCGATCGCGACCGGCATCGGCCTGGGGCTCATCACCTTCGTTGCGGTGAAACTGCTCAGCGGCCGGATTTCGCAGGTTTCCCCCGCAGTTCTACTAATAGGTGCCGTATTTGTTCTGCACTTCGCACTGACTTAAGGGGGTTGGCGCCCGCGCGGCGCGAACGGAACGCCATCACGAAACTGACACACCGGAAGCAAAATGCTTGCGGAATGGGATGCAATTGGGCAGATTTGTTGCGCAGAGTCTGCGCCCAAGTCGTTGGGGAGGAACGCGGTACCGAAGCACCTCAGCGCGCCCGTATCCAACGCGGTCCACAACCGCAAAGGAGCGCCGGCGCCGCAGTAGGTCGACGGAAACAGGGCCGGGGCGGCAACGCCTCGGCCCTTTCGTTTAGGCGTCATCCTGACCGAAGCGAGCGCGGCGGGCGATGCCTCGACTTCGCGCCGATCTCTCCCTGATGCGACAAAAGCCGACAAAAGCCTACACAAGCGACTGGAGCGTCCATCGCAACCTGTCCATGATTCTTGTGTCTCACCAGAGGGGTGCATTCCACGACATTTCGCACAAGGTGGGCTTTTGTCGGCTTTTGTCGCCTTTTCGCGCCGTTTCGATCGGCTTTTGTCGGCTTTGCGCCGCCCGTGCCGGCGGTTTGCGTCATGCGTGCCGCGCCCCACGGGGGGCCTGCAAAACGTCAACAAACGTTAACATGCCCAGCGAACATCCGCGCCTCCGGCGCGCGAGGTCGTACGCCCGCCGCGAGCGGGATGATCGTGAATGTGATGTACCATGTCCAAAGAGCGTGCGGCCTCCGCACAAATCCGGCGGCGCCGCCCCGACCGGCCCCATCCGGGGCCATCACGGGCGCGATCGCGCGATGTAGAACATTACAAGAACAATGTCAAGAGAAAAATACCGGCGCGGGCTGATCGGGATCGGTCAGTGAAACGATACGTACTGCGACTGCACGAGCCAATAGGCCACGCCAAACAGCACCGCGGCGATTGCTGTCGTGATCCCGGCTTTCAGCACCAGACGCGGGCGCATCGGCGCCCCGGCATCGTGTCCCAGCGCCTCGTCGCCGGCGCGGCGGATGCCCCAGGGCAAGACGGCGAAAAACACCATCCACCAGATCAGCACGAACAGGACGACGCCGCTGGTCCAGGTCATCGCCGCCTTTTACCGGTACACTGCGTTTGTCGCCCCCGCGAAAGCGGGGGCCCACGGTGCCGCCGCCTCGGCTTTCGCGCCGACCGCGTGCGGCGGAGACATGGGTCCGCTTGCGCGCGGAGCTATCCGGGCAAACCCGAAGCCTTCCCAAATTGTCGTCCGCGCGAAAGCGGGGACCCATACGGCGCCTCCACAAAACGGACCTTCGTGGCGAGCGCCCGTAGCTGGAGGCATGGGTCCCCGTTTTCGCGGGGACGACAAAGAAATGCTGAGTCTCGGCGCAGGCATACAGGTGCTGGACCTAAGCAAATCCGCGTCTTGTTCGAAAATCCCATGGCTTCCCCCGGACGCCCTGCGCCTGCGCGGGGACGACAGGATTGGTTGTGGGGACATCGGAACGGAGCGGCAGGCGCTACGACTGCTCGATCTCCACCAATGTGCCGCAGAAGTCCTTGGGGTGCAGGAAGAGAACGGGCTTGTCGTGGGCGCCGATCTTGGGTTGGCCATCGCCCAGGACACGCGCGCCCTCGGCCTTGAGCTGGTTGCGGGCGGCCAAGATGTCGTCGACCTCGAAGCAGACATGATGCATGCCGCCCGAGGGGTTGCCCGCGAGGAACTTGGCGACTGGTGAATTTTCCCCAAGCGGATGAAGGAGTTCTATCTTGGTGTTGGGAAGTTCCACGAACACGGTCGTCACGCCGTGCGCGGGCATGTCGACCGGCGGCGAAACCTTGGCGCCGAGGACGTCGCGATAGATGCGGCTCGCCGCTGTCAAATCTGGAACCACAATGGCGACGTGATTGAGGCGTCCGATCATGGCTTTATCCACATATTATGCTGACTAAGGCGAGACACGCACGATGTGCACGGCCGTTGTCGGCTTCTTCCCTTTTGTGTCCATGACGGTGCGCCGGATCGCGCGGAAGGCCGCCTCCTCGACCGCGCCGTCGTCGTTGCGCTGGCCGCCCGAGAGCTTGGAAAGGGCCTCTTCGATCGCCTCGACGATCGCGTCCTCGAGGGCGCGCTCGTCGCCCTCCTCCGCCAGGCCGTAGAGCGAAAGCTGCGGGTCGGCAACGAGCTTCCCCTTCCGGTCGAGGACGACGGTGACCACCGCGGAGCCGTTGTAGAGCATACGCTTGCGCTCCTTGATGACCGCGCCGTCGAGCGCCACGAGCTGCGTGCCGTCGAGCACCAGCCGGCCATAGGGCACCTCGTCGACGATCTCGGGGCGGCCGGGCGCAAGCCGCACCATTTGCCCGTTGGTGGCGACGATCGTGTGCGGTATCTGCATCGATTGCCCGAGCTTCTCGTGTTCCATCATGTGACGCGCCTCGCCGTGGACCGGCACCAGGATGCGCGGACGGATCCATTGGTACATCTGCATCAGTTCGTCGCGCGCCGGATGTCCCGAGACGTGCACGAAGTGATCCTTCTCGGTGACCACCTCGGCGCCGAGGAGCGCGAGCCCGTCGTGCAGCCGATTGATCGCGCGCTCGTTGCCGGGAATGATCCGCGAGGAGAAAATCACCGTGTCGCCTGGGTCGAGAGCCACGTTGGGGTGCGTGCCGGCGGCGATGCGCGCGAGCGCCGCGCGCGGCTCGCCCTGGCTGCCGGTGGCGGCCATCAGCACGCGCTCGCGCGGCAGATCGGCCGCCTCCTGCTCGGAGAGGAACGGCGGGATGTCGCGCAGATATCCCGTCTCCTTCGCCGCCTCATAGATGCGCCAGAGCGAGCGTCCGACCAGCGCGGCGCGCCGCTTCGTAGCCTTGGCCACTGCCGCGACCGTCTCGAGCCGCGCCACGTTGCTCGCGAAGCAGGCGATCACCACGCGCTTCTCGTAGCGCTGGACGAGCTCGATCAGACTCTCGCGCACGTCCGATTCGGAGCCGGCGACGCCGGCGCGGAACACGTTGGTGGAATCGCCGACGCAGGCGAGCACGCCCTGGTCGCCGATGCGGCGCAGCTGCTCCTCGTCGACCGGCTGGCCGATCAGCGGCTTGGGATCGAGCTTCCAGTCGCCGGTGTGGAAGATCGTGCCCGCGGGCGTGCGGATCAGCAGCGCGTTGGGCTCGGGGATCGAATGGGTGAGCGTCACCATCTCGATGTCCCAGGACTCCCCCACCCTGAAGCGCGCGCCCGGCTTCAGCACGTGGATGCGCGCCTCGTCCTCGAGCCCGACATCCTGCAGTTTCCTCTTCAGCACGGCCGCCGTGAATGGCGTGGCCCACATCGGGCATTGCAGCCGTTCCCAGAGATAGGGCACGGCGCCGATGTGGTCCTCGTGCGCGTGGGTCAGCACGAGGCCGTCGAGCTCGCTCGCACGGTCGACGATCCAGCCGGGGTCGGGCATCAGCACGTCGACGCCCGGGATCTGCTCGTCGGCGAAGGTGACGCCGCAGTCGACCATGAGCCAGCGGCCGCGGTAGCCGAACAAGTTCATGTTCATGCCGATCTCGCCCGCCCCGCCGAGCGGCAGGAACAGCAGCTCGTCGCCCACGCTCGCTTGCGCCTTCGGGTGCGGTTGCGCCTTGGCGTCCATCAGCGCTTGTTCCGGCGATGGATGTCGGCGATGCCGCGGAGCGTCAGGTCCGGGTCGACGTGGTCGATCGCGGGGCAGCCGGCGGCGATGAGCGGGACCAGCCCGCCCGTGCCGATGATGGTCAGGCGCCCGCCCTGCTCCTTTTGGATGCGATCGAGCAAACCTTCGATCAAACCGATGTAACCCCAGTAGATGCCCGACTGCATGGCGGCGACCGTGCCACGGCCGATGACGCGCGCCGGGCGCCGGATTTCGATGCGCGGCAGCTTGGCCGCGCCCGTATATAACGCTTCGAAGGCGATGTTTATGCCGGGCGAGATGACACCGCCCATGTAGTTCCCGTCTCCGTCGAGCACGTCGAAAGTGGTGGCGGTGCCGAGATCGACGACGACCGCCGGCATCGCGTAGCGCCGCTTGGCCGCCACGGCATTGGCGATGCGGTCGGCGCCGGCCTCCTCCGGCCGGTCGATGAGCACCTTCAATCCGTAGTCGAGCTGGGGATCGCCGACCACCAGCGGGTCCCCTCCGAAATAGCGCTGGCAGAGGCTTTTCAGGTTGAAGCTCGCCTGCGGAACGACGTTGGAGAGGATCGTGCCGGTGATGTGCTTCCGCTCGAGGCCGTCGAGCGCCATCAGCTGCGTCAGCCACACCATGTATTCGTCGGCGGTGCGATGCGCCTGGGTCGAAATGCGCCAGCTCCCGCGCTTCGCCTCGCCGTCGAAGACGGCGAAGACGGTGTTGGTGTTGTTCGAGTTGATGACGAGGAGCATCAGGTCGATCCGATCGCAAACACAAACGTCATCCCGACCGAAGCGAGCCGCCCTTTGCGGCTCGCGCGGTGGAGGGATCGCGACGCACCGCTGCGCGGTGCTCGTGCCGAACACGCAAAGCGCGTTCGGCCGTAAGCTCAGCGAAGCTGAGCGTCACGATCCCTCCACTCCGCACGGCGCCAGAGCGCCGTGCTCCGGTCGGGATGACGGATAGTATTAGCATTCTATGGTTGCTCGCGGATCGCTATTTCGCCGTATGAAATCGTCTCGCGGCGACCTTCGGAAAGCTCCAGCATCAGCGCGCCGCTGGGATCCAAGCCCACAAACTTCCCTTCCCGCTCGTCGCCGTTGCGCTTCACCTTGAGAGTTTCGCCGAAGCCGTGCGCGCGGGCCAGCCAGGATTCGCGCAGCGGCGCGAACCCTTCGACACGCCAGCGCCGATACCATTCGTCGAAGCGGGCGGCCAGCGTTTCGAGCGCGCGCTCGACCGAGGCGTCGCCGCCGAGCGACGCAAGGCTGGCGGCCGGCCACGCGGTCGTCTCGGGCGCCTCGACGACGTTCACGCCGATGCCGGCGACGAGCCAATCGACCGCCTCCGGCGTGCCGCGCGATTCCAACAGGATGCCCGCGATCTTCCGGCCGTCCGCGAGCACGTCGTTGGGCCATTTGCACTGGGCCTTCGCCTTGGGTGCTAGCCGCTCGACGGTTTCGGCCACCGCGACCGCGACGCCGAAGCCGAGCTCGCCGGCTTGTGCGGGCCTCACCGGCGGGCGCAGCAGAAAAGAGACGTAGAGGCCGCCATGCGGCGAGATCCAGGTGCGGCCCTGGCGCCCGCGCCCTGCGGTCTGGATTTCGCCGGTGACGACGAGCCGCTCGGCGGCGCCGGCTTCGGCGAGGCGGCGCGCCTCGTCGTTGGTGCTGGCAACGCGCTCGAACGCGATCCGCCGGTATCCCGACGGTAAGGCGGCGCCTCCGCTCCCGGCGGCGTTCACCCGGCGAGGCTCTTCACCGCCAGCTCGGCGGCGCGCAGCAGCGGGCCCGGGAACAGGAAGAAGAACAGCGTGAACGCCGCGGCCGCCGCCTGGATCAAACCGAGCTCGCGGCCCGGCATGCGGTCGAACGCGTCGGCGGGCTCGTCGAAATACATGAGCTTCACGATGCGAATGTAGTAGTAGGCCGCCACCACCGAGGTGAGCACGCCCAGGATCGCGAGCGTGTAGAGCTTGGCGTCGATCGCGGCCATGAACACGTAGAGCTTGCCCCAGAAGCCGGCAAAGGGGGGAACGCCGGTCATCGAGAACATCATGATCAGCAGCACGAGGGCCATGCCGGGCCGCGTCTTCGAGAGCCCGGCCAAGTCGGGGATCGTCTCGACCATCTGTCCGCCGCGGCGCATGCAGAGCACGGCGGCGAACGCGCCGAGCGTCATCGCGATGTAGATCGCCATGTAGATGAGCACGCCGCGATAGCCGGCCTCGGTGCCGGCGGCGAGGCCGATCAGCGCATAGCCGACATGGCCGATCGAGCTGTAGGCGAGCAGCCGCTTGATGTTGCTCTGGTTGATGGCGGCGAACGCGCCGAGCGCCATCGAGCCGATCGAGATCAGGATCAGCACCTGCTGCCACTGCGCGACGAGCTTGCCGAACGGCCCGACGAGGACCGAGACGAACAGGCCCATCGCGGCGAGCTTGGGCGCGGCCGAGAAGAAGGCCGTCACCGGCGTGGGCGCGCCCTCGTAGACGTCGGGCGTCCACATGTGGAACGGGAACGCCGAGACCTTGAACGCGAGCCCGACCATCACGAAGACGAGGCCGATGACGACGCCGATATTCGCGGCGTCCTTCTCGGTGAGCACCGTTGCGAGCTGCGCGAAATTGGTCGAGCCCGCGAAGCCGTAGACGAGCGAGGCGCCGTAGAGCAGCATGCCCGAGGCGAGCGCGCCGAGGACGAAATACTTGAGGCCCGCCTCCGTGCTCTTCACCGAATCGCGCCGGAACGAGGCGACGACATAGAGCGAGAGGCTCTGCAGCTCGAGGCCGACATAGAGCGCGATCAAATCGTTGGCCGAGACCATCATCATCATACCTGCGGTCGCGAGCATGATGAGGACGGGGAACTCGAAGCGCGCGATGCCTTCGCGCTGATTGTAGCCGATCGCCATCACGATGCCGAGCGCCGAGGCGCCGAGCACCAGAATCTTCACGAACGCGCCGTAGAGGCTCACCGCGAACATGTCGGCGAAGAGCAGCAGGCGGCCCGATGCGGGCGTCAGGCTCGCGACCAGGATCGCGGTCGCGACGAGGGACAGCACGGCCGCCCAGGAGACGAGCCGCGCCGAGCGGTCGCCCTGGAAGACGCCGAGCATCAGCAACGCCATCGCGGCGCAGACGAGGAAGATCTCCGGCAGCGCCGGCTGGATTTGCACCCAGCTCATCGCGCCGGCACCACGCCCGGGAAGCACGCGGCGTCGCGCGCGCAGATCGCAGCCTTGAAGTCGCTGACCAGCGCCTTCACCGAGGGCTCGATCACCTCGAGGAACGAGGCCGGATAGACGCCCATCCAGATCACCAGCAGCACCAGCGGCGTGAACACGACGATTTCGCGGTAATCGAGATCGGTGATCGTCTTCAAATCGGCGCGCACCAGCCTGCCGAAGATCACGCGGCGGTAGAGCCAGAGCATGTAGGTGCAGCCCAGCACGACGCCGCTTGTCGCCAGCACGCCGACCCAGACATTGGCCTGGAACGCGCCGAGCAGAACCAGGAATTCGCCGACGAAGCCGCTCGTGCCGGGAAGGCCCACCGAGGCCAGCATCATGACCATGAACACGAACGCGTAGCGCGGCATGCGCTCGACGAGGCCACCATAGCGTTCGATCAGGCGCGTGTGAACGCGGTCGTAGACGACGCCGACGATGAGGAACAGCGCCGACGAGACGATGCCGTGCGAGAGCATCTGGAAGATGGCCCCTTGCACCGCCTGCTCGCCCAGCACCGTCTTGTCCTTGATCTGGTGCGTGGCGGCGAAGATGCCGAGCGTCACGAAGCCCATATGCGCCACCGAGGAATAGGCGACGAGCTTCTTCATGTCCTCCTGGGCCAGCGCGACCAGCGACGTGTAGATGATCGCCACGATCGAGAGCGCGTAGACGAGCGGCGTGAAGTAGATCGAGGCCTCGGGGAACATCGGCAGCGAGAAGCGGAGGAAACCGTAGCCGCCCATCTTGAGCAGCACGCCGGCGAGCATCACCGAGCCCGCGGTCGGCGCCTCGACATGCGCGTCGGGCAGCCAGGTGTGGACCGGCCACATCGGCGTCTTGACCGCGAAGCTCGCGAAGAAGGCGAGCCAGAGCCAGATCTGCAGGCTCGCGTCGAAGCCCTTGTCCTTCGCGAAGGCGAGCAGCGACGGTATGTCGGTCGTATTCGCCTGGAAGTAGAGCGCGAACATCGCCAACAGCATCAGCACGGAGCCGAGGAGCGTGTAGAGGAAGAACTTGAACGCCGAGTAGACCCGCCGCTCGCCGCCCCAGACGCCGATGATGAGGAACATCGGGATCAGCACGCCCTCGAAGAAGACGTAGAAGGTGACGAGGTCGAGCGCGCAGAAGGTGCCGACCATCAAGGTCTCGAGCACCAGGAACGCGATCATGTATTCGCGCACGCGCTCTTTCACCGCCGTCCACGCCGAGATCACGCAGATGGGCGTCAAGAGCGTGGCGAGCAGCACGAAGAACATCGAGATGCCGTCGACGCCCATCTTGTAGGTGAGCGTGTAGTCGCCGGGCAGCTTGAACCATTGCAGTGTCTCGACGAATTGGAACCCGGCCTTCGACTTGTCGAAGTTGATCCAGATCAGCAGCGAGACGAGGAACGTCGCGAGCGAGGTCCAGAGCGCCATGTAGCGCGCGTTGCGGTTGGTCGCCTCCTCGTCCCCGCGCACCAGCGCGAAGATGAAGAGGACGCCGACCAGCGGCAGGAACGTGACGACGGAGAGCAGCGGCCAATTCGCCATCGTCCTACCTCAGCATCCGGAGCACGCCGAACAGCTCCAAGCTGACGAAAACGACGACGCCGACGAGGATGGCGAACGCGTAGTGATAGACGTAGCCGGTCTGGAGCGCGGCCACGCGGCGCGCGGCCTTGATCGTGGTGGCGGCGACGCCGTCGGGCCCGAGCCCGTCGATGACCTTGCCGTCGCCGCCCCTCCACAAGAGCCGGCCGATCCAGAACGCCGGGCGGACGAAGAGCGCGTCGTAGAGCTCGTCGAAATACCACTTGTTGAGCAGGAACTTGTAGAGCGGCCCGTGCTGCGAGGCGAGGCGCTCGGGCAGGCGCGAGCTGGTCATGTAGGCGTACCAGGCCAGCGCGATGCCGATCGCGCCGACGACGGCCGGCAGCAGCGCGACCCAGATCGGCGACTGGTGCGCCTGCTCGAGCGCCTTGTGCTCGGCGGCGATGCGGATCGAGGAGCCCCAGAAATTCTGCCAGCCCTCGCCGACGAACGACTTGTAGCCGAGATAGCCCGCTGCGACCGCGCCGGCGGCGAGCACGACGAGCGGCACCATCATCGTCCATGGCGTCTTCTCGATGTGCTCGTAGGTGTGCGGGTCGCCGCGGAACGGCACGTGGAACGTCATGAACAGCAGGCGCCAGGAATAGAACGCGGTCATCAGCGCCGCCGCGATGCCCATCCAGAACGCGAAATAGCCGAGATTGCTCTCGGCGCCGAACGCCGATTCGAGGATGACGTCCTTGGAATAATAGCCGGCGAAGAACGGAATTCCCGCCAGCGCGAAGCTGCCGATCCACATCACGACCGCGACGCCCTTCATCTTGCGCCAGAGCCCGCCCATCCTGCGCATGTCCTGCTCGTGGTGCATTCCGTGGATCACGGCGCCCGAACCCAGGAACAAGAGGGCCTTGAAGAACGCGTGCGTCATCAGATGGAAGATCGCCGCCGGATAGGCGGAGACGCCGGCGGCGAAGAACATGTAGCCGAGCTGCGAGCAGGTCGAATACGCGATCACGCGCTTGATGTCGTTCTGCACGAGTCCGATGGTCGCTGCGAAAAAGCAGGTGATGGCGCCGATGATCGTCACCAGCGCCAGCGCATCGGGCGCGTATTCGAACATCGGCGACAGGCGGCACACCATGAACACGCCCGCTGTGACCATCGTCGCCGCATGGATGAGCGCCGAGACCGGCGTCGGCCCCTCCATCGCGTCGGGCAGCCAGGTGTGGAGCAGGAACTGCGCCGATTTCCCCATCGCGCCGATGAACAGAAGGATGCAGGCGATGGTGAGCGCGTATTGCCCGTCGACCATGACGCCCGCGAACGCGATCTTCTTGCCGACCAGTCCTTGCGCGGCCGGCAGCACGGTTCCGAAATCGAGCGAGCCGAAGATCATGAACACGGCGAAGATGCCGAGCGCGAAGCCGTAGTCGCCGACGCGGTTGACGACGAAGGCCTTGATCGCCGCGGCATTGGCCGAATCGCGGTCGTAGTAGTGGCCGATCAGGAAGTAGGAGCAGAGCCCCACGCCCTCCCAGCCGAAGAACATCTGCACGAAATTGTCCGCCGTCACCAGCATCAGCATCGAGAAGGTGAACAGCGACAGGTAGGCGAAGAACCGCGCGACGCCGGGATCCCCGTGCATGTAGCCGACGGAGTAGAGATGGATGAACGCCGAGCAGAAGGTGACGACGAACACCATCACGGCCGAGAGCGTGTCGTAGCGCAGCGCCCACGAGATGCGCAGCTCGCCCGAGGCGATCCAGGTGAACACATGGATGGTCGCGGGCTGGGGGTTCGTGGTCGAGGCGAACTGGAAGAGGATGATGCAGCCGAGAATCGCCGAGAGGAACAGGAGGCCCGTGGCCGCGATCTGCGAGAGGCGCTCGCCGATGATGCCGCCGAATTGGCGGGCGCCGAACAGGCCCGCGATGACGGCGCCCAAAAGCGGAAGGAAGACGGCGGCGGTGTACAAGACGTCAGCCCTTCATCACGTTGATGTCTTCCACCGCGATGGAGCCGCGATTGCGGAAGTAGACGACGAGGATCGCGAGGCCGATCGCGGCCTCGGCCGCGGCCACGGTCAGGACGAACATCGCGAAGATCTGGCCGACGAGGTCTTTCAGCGCCCACGAAAACGCGACCAAGTTGATGTTGACCGCGAGCAGCATCAGCTCGATCGACATCAGGATGACGATGACGTTCTTGCGGTTGAGGAAGATGCCGAAGATCCCGATCGTGAACAGGATCGCGGCGACCGTCAGATAGTGGCCGAGGCCGATCTCCCACATGATCAGGCGCCCTCGCCCGGCTTGATTTTGACGAGCTGTACCGATTCCGCGCGCGTGCGGCCCAGCTGCTGCGCGATCTTCTGCCGCTTGACGCCCTCGCGCTGGCGCAGCGTCAGCACGATCGCGCCGATCATCGCGACGAAGAGGATCACGCCCGCCGCTTGGAACAGATAGACGTACTTCGTGTAGAGCAGGCGCCCCAGCATCGCCGTGTTGGAGATGCCGCCCTGGCGCGCCACCGGCTCGGCGATCGCGGCCTTGGTCTCGGGCAGCGTCACCCAGCCGCCGACGACGATGAAGAGCTCGACCAGGAGCACGACGCCGATGAGGCCGCCGACGGGCAGATATTTGACGAAGCCCTGCCTCAGCTCGACGAAATCGATGTCGAGCATCATCACGACGAAGAGGAACAGCACCGCGACCGCGCCGACGTAGACGATGACGAGGATCATCGCCAGGAACTCGGCGCCCATCAGGACGAACAGCCCCGCCGCGTTGAAGAACGCGAGGATCAGGAACAGGACCGAATGCACCGGGTTGCGCGCCGTGACCACCATGATCCCGGCCGCAATCGCCACGGCGGCGAAGACGTAGAACGCGAGGGCCTGGAGGATCATGCGCCGCTTTTTTCTCTCTCCCGCGCAGCGGGAGAGAAGGGGCCCGTTCGCCGCCGCTGCGGCGAATGGGAAGTGAGGGAACGGCGCTTCCGCCGACTCTCGCTTGAGCGCCAAGACGCGGCGGCCGCCCTCACTTCCCATGCAATGCAAGCGCATTGCATGGGCCCCTTCTCTCCCACTTCGTGGGAGAGAGAAGAAGGGGCAGACGCTTTCCTCTGGATCGTGTGCAGCACGGGCGTCACCGATACGGCGCGTCGAGCTCGAGGTTCTGCGCGATCTCGGTTTCCCAGCGGTCGCCGTTATCGAGGAGCTTCTCCTTGTTGTACATGAGCTCCTCGCGCGTCTCGGTCGCGAACTCGAAATTCGGCCCCTCGACGATCGCATCGACCGGGCACGCCTCCTGGCAGAAACCGCAATAGATGCACTTCGTCATGTCGATGTCGTAGCGCGTCGTGCGGCGGCTGCCGTCGTCGCGCGGCTCGGCCTCGATGACGATGCACTGCGCCGGGCAGATCGCCTCGCAGAGCTTGCACGCGATACAGCGCTCCTCGCCGTTGGGATAGCGGCGCAGCGCGTGCTCGCCGCGGAAGCGCGGGCTGAGCGGCCCCTTCTCGTGCGGATAGTTGAGCGTGACGGGCCGCTTGAGCATGTACTTGATGCTGATGCCGAGCCCCTTGACCAGCTCGGTCAGCAGCAGGGAACGGGCGGTCAGTGCCATCGGGTCCTCCCTTCCCCTATTTCGGCAAATTGTCGGTGTAGAGCAGGATGCCCGCGTAGACGACGACCGCTACCAAGGTCAGCGGCAAAAACACCTTCCAGCCGAGGCGCATCAGTTGGTCGTAGCGATAGCGCGGATAGGCGGCGCGGGCCAGGATGAAGAGAAACAGCAGGAGCGAGATCTTGAGCGCGAGCCAGATCGGCCCGGGAATCCATTCGAGCCACGAGACCTCGAGCGGCGGCAGCCAGCCGCCCAGGAACAGGATCGACGTCATCGCCGACATCAGGATCATGTTCATGTATTCGCCGAGGAAGAACAGCGCGAAGGTGAAGGCCGAATACTCGACGTCGTAGCCGGTGACGAGCTCGGCCTCGGCCTCGGGCAGGTCGAACGGATGCCGGTTCGTCTCGGCCAAGGCCGAGATGAAAAAGATCACGAACATCGGGAACAGCGGGATCCAGAACCACGTCCAGAAGCCGCCGCGCTGCGCCTCCACGATGGCAGAGAGGTTGAGCGAGCCCGCGAACAGCAGCACTGTGATCAGCACGAAGCCGATCGACACTTCGTAGGACACCATCTGCGCGGCCGAGCGGAGGCCGCCCAGGAACGCGTAGCGCGAATTGCTCGACCAGCCCGACATGATGATGCCGTAGACGCCGAGCGAGGAGATCGCGAAGAGATAGAGGATGCCGACATTGATGTCGGCGATCACGAGCTTGCCGCCGTCCCAGATGCCGAACGGGATGACGGCCCAGCCGACGAGCGCCAGCACGAAGGTCATCAACGGCGCGATGATGAAGACGACCTTGTTGGCGCCCGACGGGATGATCGTCTCCTTGAAGATGAGCTTGATGCCGTCGGCGATCGGCTGCAGCAGCCCGAACCAGCCGACGACGTTGGGGCCTTTGCGCAACTGGACCGCGGCGATCACCTTCCGCTCGGCATAGGTGAGCCATGCCATGGCCAGGATCACGGGCACGATCACCGCCACGATCTTGATCACGAGCAAGACCGCGGGCCACGCATAGTCGATCCAGAAGCCGCCTTCCATCAGAGCGCTTCCCGTTTGATGTCGGGCGTCGGCCGCGTAGGGGCGCGTTGCGCGCGCCCTCTCTCCGCGCGAAAATCCTCGAACGCGGCGGCAGGGCGCGCGCAGCGCGCCCCTACGCTGGAAATGCCCATTCCCACGCGCATCATCAGCTGCCCGTGCCGGCACGCGCCGCGTCGGCCGCGGCGAGCTCGCGGCGCATCTGCGTGCATTCCGCCATGATGTGCGATGCGCGGCTGATCGGGTCGGTCATGTAGAAATTGGCGACCGGGCTCTTGAACGGAGCCGCGTCCATCGGCCCTTCGGCCCCGAACCGGCCCCAGCGCGCCGGCACGATGCGGTCGATCGCGCTGAAGACGGGGCTCTTGGCCGTGAGGCAAGCGCGCACGCCGGCCGGCGTGTCATAGGGAAGCGTTTGGCCGAGCACGTCCGACAGCGCGCGGACGATCGTCCAGTCCTCGCGCGCCTCGCCGGGAGGGAACACCGCGAGCTTGGTGCGCTGCGCGCGGCCCTCGGTGTTGACGTAGGTCGCCGTCTTCTCGGTGTAGGCCGCGCCGGGCAGGATCACGTCGGCGCGGTTGGCGCCGGCGTCGCCGTGATGTCCCTGATAGACGACAAAAGCGCGCCCGAGCCGCTTCATCTCGATCTCGTCGGCGCCGAGCAGATAGACGAGTTTGATGGCGCCGCTCTCCGCGGCGGCGAGGATGCCCTCCAAGTCGCGGCCTTGCTGACCCGGCACGAAGCCCACTTCGAGGCCGCCCACGCGCGCGGCGGCGGTGTGCAGCACGTTGAAGCCGTTCCAACCGCCCTTGATCATGCCTACGGCTTCGGCAAGGCCGCGCGCCGCCGCGAGCACGCCGGCACCGTCCTTTCGCGCCAACGTTCCCTGCCCCAGGATCAGCATCGGGCGCCGCGCCTTCTCCAGGATTTCGGCAAAGCCGCCCTTCCCGCTCGCCAGATCCTTCAGCGTGTCCGGCCCGGCGCCGAGATAGTCGTGGGCATAGGTCAGGTCGGCGCGTGCACCGATGATGCCGATCGGGAACGTGCCGGCGAGCCAGCGCCTGCGGATGCGCGCATTCAGCACCGGCGATTCGGCGCGCGGGTTGGTGCCGATCAGCAGCAGCGCATCGGCCTGGTCGATGCCGGCGACGGTGCTGTTGAACAGCCAGGATGCGCGCTGCGTCGGGTCGAGCTTGGCGCCGTCCTGGCGGCAATCGAGGTTGCGGCAGCCCAGCGACGCCATGAGGTCCTTCAACAGCGCCATCGATTCGCAATCGGCGAGATCGCCGGCGATGGCGGCCATCTCGTCGCCGCGGAGCGGTTTCATCTGCTCTGCGATGGCGGCGAAGGCCGCGTTCCAGCTCGCCGGCTCGAGCTTGCCGTTGCGGCGCATGTAAGGGCGGTCGAGGCGCTGGCGCTTGAGGCCGTCATAGACGTAGCGCGACTTGTCGGCGAGCCACTCCTCGTTGATCTCGTCGTTGAGGCGCGGAAGGATTCGCATCACCTCGTTGCCGCGCGAATCGATGCGGATGTTCGCGCCGAGCGCGTCCATCACGTCGATCGATTCGGTCTTCCTGAGCTCCCACGAGCGCGCGGCAAACGCATAGGGCTTCGAGGTGAGCGCACCCACCGGGCAGAGGTCGATCACGTTGCCCGAAAGCTCCGAGGTCAGCGAGCGCTCGAGATAGGTCGTGATCTCCATGTGCTCGCCGCGGCCGGTCGCGCCGATCTCCTCGACGCCGGCCACTTCTGTCGCGAAGCGGATGCAGCGCGTGCAATGGATGCAGCGGGTCATGATCGTCTTGACCAGCGGCCCCATGAACTTTTCGTCGACGGCGCGCTTGTTCTCCTCGTAGCGGCTGCGGTCGTAGCCATAGGCCATCGCCTGGTCCTGCAGATCGCACTCGCCCCCCTGGTCGCAGATCGGGCAGTCGAGCGGGTGGTTGATGAGCAGGAACTCCATCACGCCCCGGCGCGCCTTCCGGACCTTCTCGTTGTCGGTGTGGACGACCAGGCCGTCCATCACCGGCTGCGCGCAAGAAGCGACCGGTTTCGGCATCTTCTCGATCTCGACGAGGCACATGCGGCAATTGCCCGCGATCGAGAGCCGCTCGTGGTAGCAGAAATGCGGAATCTCGACGCCGACGGTCTGGCACGCCTGCAGCACGGTCATCCCGTTCGGCACGTCGATCTGCTTGCCGTTGATGGTGAGCTTGGCCATCGGGCGCGCCTACGCCGCCTTGGCCGGCATCGCGGCGCTCTTGCGCGCGAGGATGCGGCGCTCGAGCTCGGGCCGGAAATGTCGGATCAGGCCTTGGATCGGCCAAGCGGCGGCGTCGCCCAGTGCGCAGATCGTGTGGCCCTCGACCTGTTTGCTCACGTCGTGGAGCATGTCGATCTCGTCGAGCTCGGCGTTGCCGACGACGAGCCGCTCCATCACGCGCCACATCCAGCCGGTGCCCTCGCGGCAGGGCGTGCATTGGCCGCAGCTCTCGTGCATGTAGAATTTGGAGATCCGCGCGATCGCCTTCACCACGTCGGTCGACTTGTCCATGACGATGACGGCGGCGGTGCCGAGGCCCGACTTGGCCGCCGCGAGCGAATCGAAATCCATGAGCTGCGTATCGCAGAGCTCCTTGGGAATGAGCGGAACCGAGGAGCCGCCCGGAATCACGGCGAGGAGATTGTCCCAACCGCCGCGCACCCCGCCCGCGTGCGTCTCGATCAGCTCGCGCAGCGGAATGCCCATCGCCTCTTCGACGTTGCAGGGCTTGTTCACGTGGCCCGAGATGCAGAACAGCTTGGTGCCGGTGTTGCGCTCGCGGCCGATCTTGGCGAACCACGCGGCGCCCCGGCGCAGGATCGTCGGCACCACGGCCAGAGTCTCGACGTTGGTAACCGTCGTGGGACAGCCATAAAGGCCGGCATTGGCCGGAAACGGCGGCTTCAGGCGCGGCTGGCCCTTCTTGCCCTCGAGGCTTTCGAGCAGGCCCGTTTCCTCGCCGCAGATATAGGCGCCGGCGCCGCGATGGACGTAAAGGTCGAAGTCCCAGCCCGAGCCCGCCGCGTTCTTGCCGATGAGGCCCGCGTCGTAGGCTTCGGCGACCGCAATTTCGAGGCGCTGCGCCTCGCTGACGAACTCGCCGCGGATGTAGATGTAGCCGACGTTGGCGCCCATCGCCGCGCCGGCGATCAGGCAGCCCTCCACGAGCTTGTGCGGATCGTGGCGCATGATGTCGCGATCCTTGCACGTGCCCGGCTCGGATTCGTCGGCATTGACCACGAGATAGTGCGGGCGCCCGTCGCGCTTGTCGTCGGGCGGCATGAACGACCATTTCAAGCCGGACGGGAACCCGGCGCCGCCGCGCCCGCGCAGGCCCGAATCCTTCACTTGCTGGACGATCCAGTTGCGGCCCTGCCTGATGAACTCGGCGGTGCGGTCCCAGTCGCCGCGTTTCTTCGCGCCGGCGAGTTTCCAGTCGTGAAAGCCGTAGAGGTTCGTGAAGATCCGATCCCCGTCGTCGAGCATGGCGTCCTCAGGATGGGATCGATTTGAGCGTGAGCGCGCCGCCGGCGGGCTCGCTCGTGTGGCGTCCGCCCTGCGATCCGGGCTTCGGCCACTCGCCTGTCTTGAGCGTCTTCAGGATCGCTTTCACGCTGTCCTTGCCGAGGTCCTCGAAAAAGTCGTCGTTGACCTGGACGACTGGCGCGTTGACGCAGGCGCCGAGGCACTCGACTTCCATCACGGTGAAGAGGCCGTCGGCCGAGGTCTCGCCCGGGCCGGCGCCGGTCTCTTCCTTTATCGCGGCGAAGACGTCGTTCGAGCCGCAGAGCCAGCACGGCGTCGTGCCGCACACCTGCAAGAGATATTTCCCAACAGGCTTGCGGTTGATCATCGTGTAGAACGACGCCACTTCGGTGACCCGGATTGGCGCCATGCCGAGGATGGCGGCGATGTGCTCGATCGCGGCTTGGGGCACCCAGCCGTGCTGGCGCTGCGCGAGATCGAGGCAAAAGAGCACCGCGCTCGCCTGGCGGCCCGGCGGATATTTCCTGATCGCCGCGTCGACCTTGCCGCGGTTCTCGGGCGTGAAGGCCCAGACCTTGGGCTGTTCCGCGTTGATCGGTTTCGCGGCAGCGCTCACGCAAACCTCTCTTGGTATCCCCCTCTCCCTGGGGAGAGGGGGCAGGGGGTGAGGGGGGCGACCTGCGCTTCCGGCAAGCGCGCCAAATCCCGGGAACGCACGCCGGCCCCCTCATCCCCTACCCCTTCTCTCCAGGAGGAAATGAACCGCCGCCTCACCGGTCGACCTCCCCGAACACGATATCCATGGACCCGATCACGGCGACGACGTCGGCGAGCATGTGGCCCTTGCAGATGAACTCCGTGGCTTGAAGGAACGCGAAGCCTGGGGCCCTGATCTTGCAGCGATAAGGCCGGTTGGTGCCGTCGGCGACGAGATAGACGCCGAACTCGCCCTTGGGCGCCTCGACCGCGGCATAGGCCTCGCCGGCCGGCACGTGATAGCCCTCGGTGTAGAGCTTGAAGTGGTGGATGAGCGCCTCCATCGAGCGCTTCATCTCGCTGCGGCGCGGCGGCGTGATCTTGTTGTCTTCGACGACGACCGGCCCGTCCGGCATCCTCTCGATTGCCTGGCGGATGATCTTGAGGCTCTGGCGCATCTCCTCCATGCGCACGAGGTAGCGGTCGAAGCAGTCGCCGTTTTTGCCGACCGGAATGTCGAAATCGTACTGCTCGTAGCCGTCGTAGGGCTGCGCCTTGCGCAGATCCCAGGCGACGCCCGAGCCGCGCAGCATCGGCCCGGTGAAGCCCCAATCCTGCGCGTCCTCGGCCGAGACCTTGCCGATGTCGACCGTGCGCTGGCGGAAGATGCGGTTTTCGGTGAGGAGGCCCTCGATGTCGTCGAGGATCTGCGGGAACGCGTCGGCCCATCTGAGGACGTCGTCGGTGAGACCGGCGGGCAGATCCTGGTGCACGCCGCCGGCGCGGTAGTAGCAGGCGTGCAGGCGCGCGCCGGAGGCGCGCTCATAGAAGTTCATCAGCTTCTCGCGCTCCTCGAACGCCCACAGCATCGGCGTCATGGCGCCGACGTCCATCGCGAAGGCGGGCACGTTCAGGAGATGGTTCAGGATGCGCGTGATCTCGTCGAACAGCACGCGGATCGCCTGGCCGCGCGGCGGCGGCTCGACGCCGAGCAGCTTCTCGATCGCGAGCACGTAGGCGTGCTCCTGGTTCATCGGCGAGACGTAGTCGAGGCGGTCGAAATAGGGCAGCGCCTGCAGATAGGTCTTGTATTCGATCAGCTTCTCGGTGCCGCGGTGGAGCAAGCCGATATGCGGATCGGCGCGCTCGATCACCTCGCCGTCCATCTCGAGCACGAGGCGCAGCACGCCATGCGCGGCCGGATGCTGCGGACCGAAATTGAGCGAGAGATTCTTGATTTGAGGAGCGGTCTCAGTCACGCCGCACCTCCTCTGCATCGAATAAATTGTCGTCCCCGCGAAAGCGCGCGAAAGCGGGGACCCATGCCGACGCGAGCATAGTGTGCGCCGGCAAGACGCGGTGCCGGCGGCGCGGGTCCCCGCTTTCGCGGGGACGACAAGGAAGGAAAAGTCTTCATCACGCTTTCGTCTCCGCCGGCTTCTTCGGCGCCTCGCCCGCCGTCGCCTTGTCCCGAGCGGCACCCGCCGCCGTCGCCTTCTCGTCGCCGGGAAGCAGCGGCGTCATCCCTTCCCAGGGCGAGAGAAAGTCGAAGCTCCTGTAGTCTTGCGTCAGCTTCACCTTCTCGTAGACGACGCGCTTCAGCTCCTCGTCGTAGCGCACCTCGACGAAACCCGTCAGCGGGAAATCCTTCCGGAGCGGGTGGCCCTCGAAGCCGTAGTCGGTGAGGATGCGGCGGAGATCCGGATGATCCGAAAACACGATGCCGTAGAGGTCCCAGGCCTCGCGCTCGTACCACCCGGCGCTGCTAAACACACCGGTCACCGAAGGGACCGGTGTGTCCTCGTCGGTCGTCACCTTGACGCGCAGGCGCTGGTTCTGGCTGAGGCTCAAGAGGTGATAGACGACGTCGAAGCGCTGCTCGCGCTCGGGCCAGTCGACGCCGCAGAGATCGACCAGCACGGTGAAACGGAAGTCGGGATCGTCGCGCAGCGTCTTCAGCACCTTCACGATCGCCGGCCGGCTCACCGCGACCGTGAGTTCGCCGAGCTTCACCTCGGCGCCGACCAGGTCCTGCGCCAGCTTGCCGCGGGTGAGATCGGCGAGAACATTCGGGGCGTCGGCCATCGGAGGGCTCAGCGCGCAAACTTCGACGTGCGCAGGATCTTCTTCTTGAGCTGCAGCACGCCGTAGAGCAGCGCCTCCGCCGTGGGCGGGCAGCCGGGCACGTAGATATCCACCGGCACGATCCGGTCGCAGCCGCGCACCACGCTGTAGGAATAGTGATAGTATCCGCCGCCGTTGGCGCAGGATCCCATCGAGATGACCCAGCGCGGCTCGGCCATCTGGTCGTAGACCTTGCGCAGGGCCGGCGCCATCTTGTTGCAGAGCGTGCCGGCGACGATCATCACGTCGGACTGGCGCGGCGACGGGCGGAAGAACGTGCCGAAGCGGTCGAGGTCGTAGCGGCTCACCGCGGTGTGCATCATCTCGACCGCGCAGCACGCGAGGCCGAAACTCATCGGCCACATCGAGCCGGCGCGGCCCCAGGCGACGAGGTCGTCGAGCTTCGACAGGAGAAAGCCCTTCGACTTCAGCTCCGGGCCGAGGAAATTGTCGAGCGTGGCCGCCGCTTGCGCTTTCCGCGGGTCGGCGGTCATCGTTTGGGTGGTCATGGGGTCACTCCCATTCCAGCGCCCCCTTCTTCCATTCGTAGATGAAGCCCACGGTCAGAACGCCGAGGAACACCACCATCGACCAAAAGCCGAACTCGCTCGTCTCGCGCAGCGTGATCGCCCAGGGAAACAGGAACGCCACTTCGAGGTCGAAGACAATGAACAGGATGGAAACGAGATAGAAGCGCACGTCGAACTGGCCGCGCGCGTCGCTGAACGCCTCGAACCCGCATTCATAGGCCGAAAGCTTCTCGGAATCGGGCTTCTGGCGCGCCAACAGGTATGAGGCCAGCGTCAGCAGGCCCGCGACGCCGATCGCGATGCCGAGAAAAACGACGATCGCCAGATACTCTTTCAGCAATTCGGTCATCGCGGCCCGTCACGCCTACCGCTTGCGGCGCCCACCCCATGAACCTTCGATCCGGTGCGGCGCGAATCAAGCGCGGCCTTTCGCCAAACCCGCGCCGGCGGGACGATCCGCGGCGCGCGGGTTCGGGTGGGGGCGCCTCATCCTGTCGCGGGGCACAGGCTCGAGGACTGCGTAGTGCCGTGTTGCAGTGCCACAAAATGGCAAGACGCGGCGACTTATAGAGCCGCAACCGGGCAAAAGAAAGAGCGTAAACGCCGCGTTTCCGCGCGCTTACGGAGCGTGCATAACGCCCGGAGAAAACTCGGCAAATTGGCGGGAAACGACGTCCCCGTTTCAAGGGGGAGTGCGGGATAGGGCCGCGACTGAACCGGTCAGGTTGGCCTGGCGTGCCATTGCTTTTCCTCGGGGGCGCGCAGACGGCGGAATTGGATGAGCAGGGCGAGATCGTACCCGGCCTTGAGCGTGCCGCCGATCAGGAGCGGCCAGCCGAAGCTTGTGAGCGACAGCAGCCAGCCCGCGATCGAGGGGCTCAGCGAGGAGGCAAGGCTGCGCGGCACGGCGGTTACGCTCGCCGCGGCGGCCCGCTCGGCGGGAGTCACCACGGCCATGACGTAGGAGGTCCGCGTCGGCACGTCCATTTGCGAGAGCAGGCTGCGCATGCAGAGCAGCGCCACCGCCAGCCACGCGTCGTCCACAAACGGCACGGCGATGAGACAGAGGTTCGAGGGCAGATGCGTGAACACCATTGTGTTGATGAGCCCGAAGCGCCGCGCCACCGGCACCGCAGCCAAGAACGAGACCGCGGCAAGGAGATTCATGACGAAAAACACCTGTGCCGCCGTCGACACCGCCAGGTCGAAGCGGGCGAATAGCCAGAGCGCGAGCAACGACTGGACGAAGAAACCGCCGCCGAAGGAATCGATGCTGAACAGGAACGCGAGGCGATAAACGGTGCGTCGCGACGGACCGAGCGGGCCCTGGCGCACCGGTGCTTCGATCATCGGCGGCCGCACGCCGCGATAGATCAGCGCCGCGGCAATGCCGACGAGGGCGTAGAGGAAAAACATCGCCTGCAGCGCCGTGCGCGGGGTCCAACCAAACGCGGACTGCAGCCAGTCCGGCGCCACGGCGAGCAGCGTGCCGCATGCGCCCAGCAGCGAGCCGACGAGGCTGTAGCGCGCGAACAGCGCCGTGCGCTCGGCCGGCGCCACAGTCTCGGCGAGGATGGATTGCTCGAGCGGCAGGAAAACGCTGACATCGCCGGTCGATGGATTGATCGTGCCGACGAACGCGATGATGGCGAGCGGCCAGAATGCTTCGACCGTGGCGAAGCCGATGCCGGTCGCCGCCATCAGCAGCGACGCGCCGATCAACAGAGCCGGCCGCGAGATCCCGCCCGCCGCAGTGCCGACCGCGACGGTCAGCAGCGCCGATCCCAGCAGCGTCGCCGTCGCGATCAGGCCGACGCCGGTCGCCGAGAAGCCGAGATTGAGGAGATAGACCGGCAGCAGCACGCTGACGAAGCCGTCCGCGAAGGCGCGCAGCCCGCGCGCGAGCAGGATTCGGCGCACGTCGCGCGTGGCACTCTTGGGAAGCAGCCGGAAGTTCAAGTCTACGGCCCTCTCACCCCGCGGCGGCGCGGCCGCGGCCGCAGATATTGAGGCTCAGGTGCGATGCCGCGCCAGCCGGTTTCTACGCGCCGCGCTGTGAGAAAAACTCAGCGGGCGCGGAGAAAGCATACGTTGCACGCGCACCGGCGGGGCTATTGGCTTGCGCGCGTACTCGCCCGGAGTCTGTCATGGCCTACCGCATCGCCCCGCTCCATTGCCGCCCCTGGCTGCTGAACGGCATCTCGGCGCGGCTCATCGAGAGCCACTACGAGAACAATTACGGCGGCGCGCTCAATCGCTTGAACGCGACCACGGCCGAGCTCGCGGCGCTCGATCCGGCTACGGCGCCGGCGCCGGCGATCGGCCGCCTCAAGCGCGACCAGCTCATCGCGCTGAACTCGACTCTGCTGCACGAGCTCTACTTCGCGAGCCTCGGCGGCGACGGACGAGCGGTGCCCGAGGCGATGGCAAGCGCGCTTGCCCGCGATTTCGGCGCCGTCGAGCGCTGGCGCGCCGAGTTCACCGGCATGGCGGCGGCGCTGGCGGGCGGCTCGGGCTGGGTGCTGATGTCCTTCGTGCCGCGCGACGGCGCGCTGATCAACCACGCGGCGATGGATCACGGTCAGAGCATCGCCGGCGCGATCCCGATCCTCGCGCTCGACATGTACGAGCACGCCTATCATCTGGAATTCGGCGCGAACGCGGCGGCCTACATCGCCGCCTTCATGCGCAATATCGATTGGAATGCGGTGCAGGCGCGATACGAGGACGCCATCGCCGCCAAGCCGCCGCGGGCGCTCGAGCAGCGCCAATTCGGCGATCTCCCCTCGGTTTCGGCCGAAGAGGTGCGATCGATGCTGGAGCAGGGCGCGCGCGTGCAGGTTCTCGATGTCCGCCCGAAACACTACACCGCCCGCTCGCACGAGATGATCGAGGGCGCGGTGTGGCGCGATCCGGAGCGCGTCGGCGAATGGATCGGCGATCTCTCGAAATCGGATCCGGTCGTGACGCTCTGCGTCTACGGCTTCCACGTCGGATGCGAGACCGCGGCGACCCTCCGCAAAGCCGGTTTCGATGCCCGCTACATGGCCGGCGGACACTATGCCTGGAAGGCCATCAAAGGCCCGGTGAAGCTCATGCAATAGATCCGGGATAACGCCCGGAGAAAACTCGGCAAATTGGCGGGAGATGTGGCGGGAGCGACGGGGCTCGAACCCGCGACCTTCGGCGTGACAGGCCGACGCTCTAAACCGACTGAGCTACGCCCCCGTGCGATGGGGAGTGCGGGAGATAAGGGCGGATAGGAGTCCTGTCAAGTTCGCGGCTTAACGAGTGTCTGCGCCCGAAGCGAGGCGATGGCCGCCCTCGACCGCAAGTGCGGCACCGCCGCTCAGCGGGGCCAAGAACAGGAATTCGCGGGGGCGAAAACCCCCGCGCGGGGACGTGAGGCCGGCCGTTTTTTTAATTCCCGCGCCGGTTGGCCTCCACCATACGGTACATGCCTTCGACGTTGAGGGGCCGGAAGTCCTGATACAGTGCCCAGCCCTGGTATTTCTCGAGCTTGATCTCCTCCTTGAGCTGATCAAGCGTCTTGCCCGCGCGCGCGCCGGCGAGCACGGCGGCGTGAAGCTCCTCGAGATAGCCGCGATGCGCTACCACGTCGGCCTTGTTGCCGAGGGGACCGTGGCCCGGCGCCAGGATCGCGAACTCCATGCGCTCCACACGCTTCAGCGACTCGATCCAATCGGGCATGTAGCCGTCCGGGAAGTTGCGGAACGCCACTGACTTCACCGGGATGAAGTCGACGGCGAACAGAATTCCCTCCCTGGGAAAGCGCACGACGATCGAGTTGTCGGAATGGTTCTTGCCGACATAGGCGAGCTCGACGACTGTTCCGCCGAGCTCGAGCGCGAGGGTGTCGGTGAAGGTGATGTGCGGTACCGCGGTCGGCCGCTTCTCGCCGACGATCTTCTCCTTGGCGTTGACATGCGCGACCACGAGGGCGCCCTCGGCCAGAACCTCGCCGCCCGCGATGTGGTCGGCGTGGTCGTGGCTGTAGATGACGTAGCGGATCGGCTGGTTGAAGCGCGTCCTGATCTCGTCCTTGAGCCATTTTGCGGCCGCGGCGTTGATCGGGTCGGTGGCGATCACGCCCGCCGGCGTCACCGCGAAGACCGAGTAGTGGAAATTGTTGCGGAAGCGATAGACTTCTCCCGCGATCTTGGTGATCTCGCGCACCGGTTGGGTCTGCTGCGCCGCCGCCGTGGCGCCGATGAACAACGACGCCGCCACCGCGGCCGCGGATGCGATCTGTTTCATTCCCGTCCTCCCTGCTTGGAGCGCCGCCCTCGGCGCCTTCGAAGAACACGAGGCTAGGCCGAATCGTCCCGGACGGCGGATCAAGAACGGGTGAGGTATGCCGAGTCCCGTGGCCGCGCGGGCAGCACGACGGCTTCGGGGCAGGTCCGCGTCGGCTTACACCCCGCGCGCGCCGAGCTCGGCGGGAAGCGACACTTCGAGCAGTTCGAGATCGGCGCTGCACTCGACGAGGGCGTGCGCAAGCCCGGCCGGGATCGTCACCGCATCGCCCACGGCGAGGCGCTGCGAGCCATGGGTCGCCGCGTTGAGCACGGCCGCGCCGGCGAGCACGAAGAGGAACAGGAATTCGCCATCGTGGCGCATCGCCGTGCCCGCCGGTTCGCCGACGCGACGCGCCACGTTCACTCCGGCGAGCCGGCCGGTGGCGGCGCCGATGCCGGTGTCGCGCGCCGCGAATCCGGCGAGGCGCCAGGGCCGCCACTCGGCCCCCGCCGCCGCGTGATGCACGAAGCGCTGGCCGCCGAAACTGCGCGCGGGATCGAGCGCGGCGCTGGGCAGCGGCAGATCATGGTCGACGCAGGTCATGTGCTGCGCCGGAGAGCCGATCTCGATCACTTCGAGGCCAGCCGAGCTCTCCAGCACCCGGTGCCTGATCTCCGGGGGCTGCAACACGCAATCGCCGGCCCGCATGACGAACGGCGGGCCCTGATCCTCGTAAACCAGCCGCACCCAGCCCTTGTAGCAGTAGATCATCTGGAAGCGGATTTTGTGGAAATGCACGTAGTCCGGCACCGGACCGCCCTCGGGGATGCGGATATGCGAGGCGATGAAGCGTCCGTTCTGCCGATCCGGGATGAGATCGCGATAGAGCATGCCGGCGCGGCCAACGCCCCACCCGCCGCCGCCGTGCATTTTCTGCACGGCGAAGGTCGGGCGCAGCGGCGGCAATTCGAGCGGCGGGTCGGCGGCGGCCAGCACGACGCGCGTGCCGCCGGGCGCGCCGAGCTCGGTGCCGCCGTCCCTAGTCGCGGCGGGATCACGGGCGAGCAGGCGAAGCGTTGCCTGCGCCGGCGCCGCGCCGCGATCCAGCCTCAAGCGCAGGCCGTGCCCGGAGACCAGCGCCGTCGCGGGATCGTCGGCGGGAAAGATCGCGTCGAGCCTGAAGCCCAGCCGCTCGGTGAAGAACTTGACGGTCGCATCGAGATCGCGCGCGGGAAGGACCACCTCCGCGCCTTCCACTCGAGGCAAAGCTTTCATGTCCATCCGCATCCTCCCCGCGACGGGGTTGCCGCCGCTCACGCGGAGGATTGAACCATGGAGGACGGGGCGCGCACAGCGGTTTTTCCCGGCGCGCGCTGCGGGGAAACACGTAGCGCGGAACCTACGAAACCGGCCGCGCGTTTGTGCTGTTGCGCGGCCTCGAGGTCACGCTGCCCGCTCCGCAGTCCGGCGGAGCACGCACCATCGCTGGCGCGGCCGTCTCGACTCGCTGCACGCGCAGGAGAACTGCGCTTGCGCAGCGAGTCCCGGCCGCCGGTGCGCGCGGTCAGCGAGGAGGCCCGTGCTTCGATTTTTCCGCCGATCGGCCGTCGCCGCGCTGAGCGGCATTCTCGCGTTCACGTTGGCTGGCCTCATCGTCGCCGCGCTCGCGCTTTGGCATTTCGGCCGCGACCTTCCCGACTACCAGGCGCTGGCCGCCTACGAGCCGCCCATCGTCAGCCGCGTCTACGCCGCCGACGGCAAGCTCATCGGCGAGTTCGCCTCGGAGCGGCGCATCTTCGTGCCCTACGCCGCGATCCCCGCGCGCGTTCGCCAGGCTTTCATCTCCGCCGAGGACCAGCGCTTCTTCAGCCATCCCGGCCTCGACGTGTACGGCATCGCGCGGGCCTTGCGCGATAGCGCCGTGTATGGCACGCGCCTCCACGGCGCCTCGACCATCACGCAGCAGGTCGCGCGCAGTTTTTTTCTCAGCTCCGAGCGCACGCTCGAGCGCAAGCTGCGCGAGGCGATTCTCGCCTGGCGCATCGAACACGCTTATACGAAGGAGAAGATTCTCGAGCTCTATCTCAACAAGATCTTTCTCGGGCGCCACTCCTATGGCGTGGCGGCGGCGGCGCAGGCCTATTTCGGAAAGGCGCTCGACGCGCTGACGCTCGCCGAGGCCGCGTTCCTCGCCGCGCTGCCGCAGGCGCCGAGCCGCTTCGACCCGGCGCGCCATCCGCGCCTCGCGGCCGCTCGCCGCGGCTACGTGATAAGCCGCATGCTGGAAGACGGCGCCATCGACCGGGCCGAAGCGGATGAAGCGCTGGCAGCGCCGCTCGGCGTCAAGCCGCGACGGCCGCACATCGAGGCGGAAGCCGAATATTTCGTCGAAGAAGTGCGGCGCGAGATGCTGGCCAAGCACGGCGACGACAAGATGACGGCCGGGGGCTTCGTCATCCGCTCGACCATCGATCTCCGGCTCCAGGCCATGGCCGACGCGGCGCTGCGCAATGGCCTCGCCGCCTACGACCGGCGCCATGGCTGGCGCGGGCCGATCGCCAATATCCGCATCAGCCACGGCGAAGATTGGATCGAGAATTGGCGCCGCAAGCTCCGCGCGGTGAAAGTTCCGCCCGGCGGCGGCGACTGGCAGGTGGCGCTGGTGCTCGATCTCGAGCCGGGCGTGGCCGAGATCGGCCTGCTCGACGGCGGGCACGGCCGCATTCCGGTCGGTGAACTCGTCTGGGCGCGGAAGCAAGGCGAGGTGAAGGTCGAGGCCGGCAAGCCCGCCTTCCGCACCGCCGTTGGCCCCCCGGTGCGCAAGCCGGCCGACGTGCTCGCGCTCGGCGACGTCATCCTCGTCGAGAAGCTTCGCGTGGCGGCGCGCGGCCAGGCCGCGGATCTCTACACGCTGCGGCAAATTCCCGAAGTCAACGGCGCCGTCGTGGCCATGGACCCGCATACCGGCCGCGTCCTTGCCATGAGCGGCGGATTAAGCTTCGAGCGCTCGCAGTTCAACACCGCGACGCAGGCTTGGCGGCAGCCCGGTTCGTCATTCAAGCCTTATGTCTACATTGCGGCGTTGCGCGAAGGCTTCACCGCCACGACGACGATCATGGACGAGCCGATGACCTTCCGCGACAGGAGCGGTACTTACGAGCCCAAGAACTATTCGAACAAGTTCCATGGCGCCGTCACCTTGCGGGAGGCGCTCGAACTTTCACTCAACGTCGCGACGCTGCGCCTCGCCCAGGCGACGGGCCTCAAAAAGGTCGCCGAACTTGCCGCGTCCCTCGGCTTGTCGGATGCGATCGAGCCGGTCTTCTCCATGCCACTCGGCGCCCACGAAACGACGCCGATCCGCCAAGCGGCGGCTTATTCGATGATCGTCAATGGCGGCAGGCGCATCGCGCCGACGCTCGTCGACCGCGTGCAGGACCGCTACGGCCGCACGCTTTACCGCCATGATTCCCGCCCCTGCACCGCCTGCCTTCAGGCCGCGTTCGATCGGCACTCGATGCCCGTGCTGTCCGACAATCGGGAGCAAGTCATCGATCAAGACCACGCCTATCTGATCGTGAGCTTCCTGAGGGGAGCGGCGCAGCGGAGCCCCGCGGTGCAGGCACTCGGCCGCATGGTCGCGGGCAAGACCGGCACGACGAACGACAGCTTGGACGCATGGTTCGTGGGCTTCAGCGCCGATCTCACCGTCGCGGTCTGGGTCGGCTTCGACAAGCCGCGTTCGCTCGGGCCCAAGGAGACGGGCTCGGTCGCCGCGTCGCCGGTGTTCGCCGAATTCATGAAGAACGCGAAGGACGTGATCCCCCTGCGCGAATTCGTGCGGCCGAAGAGCGTCGTCGTCGTGTCAGGCTCGGGCGGAACGCAGTACTACAAGCGCGGCACGGAACCAGGCACGGGGCACGGCCGCGAGCTCGATTCCGCCCTCGCCTCCGCCGACCTCGGAACCGCGGACCATGTCGGCGGCGATGCCGACGTGCCACAGCCCGAGCCGTGGCGACCGCGCCGCTTCGATCCCGACACGCCGGCGGCGAGCGCGCCGCCGCGGCCGTCCGCGCCGCCCAGGCCAGTCTTCCGCAGCCCGGAATCGGCGGTGATCCATCGCTAGAGCACGTTTGGCAGGAACGCTTCCACGCGATGGGGCGAGACCTACGCGACTCTCGTCGCTTCGCTGAAGATGCGCGCGGCCTGCCAGCGGCCGACCTTGGCCAGCGATATGTTGGCGCTCGCCGCCCAGGCGAGAAGGTCGAAGACCAGCGTGCCGGCCCGTTCGTCGGCTTTGGGCAGCGGCTTTCCGTATTCGGCGAGAAGCATCTGCTTCATGTTGTCGAGGCCGACTCCCTCGGCGCGGGCCAAGGCCAGCGCCTCCGCGAGTACCTGCTTGGCCGCTTCTTTGCGGCTCATCCGCGCACCATGCGCCACGATGCCGGCCACCTTGTTCTGGAAAACATCGATGGCGCGCTCGATCTCTTCGGTCGGGATTTTCTGTTGCACGGCCGTGCCCCGTCGCTCGCCGCTCCAAGACGCGGGCGCGCCCAACGCGCGCCCCGTCTCTTTATACGGGGCAACCCCCTTAAATCCAAAGAAAGGGCCCGCAAAAAAAGCAACCCCTCGGATCGAGCCCTTTCAGCTCCGCGGCTTTGACTCCGTCAAGGCCGCGCGAATGCTCGTGACCAGCGCCGGAATCGTGAACGGTTTGGGCAGCCAGCCGGCCGCTGCCGCCGGGTCCGCCCGTCCGCGCGTCTTTTCATCGTAGTGCGCTGTGGCCATCAGCGACCGGATTCCATGCCGTTCGAAGATTTGGCGGGCGGCGTCGGTTCCATCCCGCTTGCCGCTAAGCCGGATATCCATGACCACGAGGTCCGGCCGCTCGGCGCCCGCGAGACGAAGCGCCTCCTCGGCCGAGGCGGCAATGCCGGTCACTACGAAACCGGCGTCGAGCAAACCGGCTTCCATTTCCAGCGCGACGAGATAGTCGTCCTCGACGACGAGAATTCGCGGGCGCGGCGCCCGTCGGGGTTTCGTCCGGCGCGCGCGAGGCCGAAGGCCGGGGGCCGGGTGGGATCGGCCGGCCGATCCGGCCAGCCGCACGGGAGCCGCTGCTCAGAGTCATGCCGGCGCGGCGAAACGCACGATGCACCGCGCTCCCAGGTCCCGCTCGACGGTGAGGCGCCCGCCAAGCTGCGCGGCGAGCCCGGCGACCAAGCCCAACCCCGAGGAGCGCCGCCGCGCGGCCGCGAAGTCGAAGCCGGGACCGTCGTCGTCGACGCACAACACGAAGCCGTCGCCCGTTTGGTCGAGCGCCACCCGAACCGACGCCGCCCGGCCCGGCCGGGCGGCGTGCTTCACGGCGTTGCTGAGCAGTTCGTTGACGATGAGCGCCAGCGGCATCGCCGTCTCGTTGGACAATTGCCCGGACGCCGATTCGATCGTGATGGACGCGCGCTCGCCGGAGGCCTGGCGCGCGGAGCCGCACACCCAATCGAGGAAATCGCGCGCCTCGAAATGGGTGGGACTTGGGAGGTCATAGAGCGCCTTCTGCGCCGCCGCCATCGCCGCGACCCTTTGCGCGGCATCGCCCAGCACGTGGCGCGCTTCCTCGCTGTCTGCCTCGCGCTCTGCCGAGCGCAGCAGCGCGCTCAGCATCTGCATGTTGTTCTTGACGCGATGATTGAGCTCGTTCAGCAGCACCTGCTGCCGCGACTCCGCCTCCTTGCGCGAGCTGATGTCGACCAGCATGTTCACCGCGCCGACGAGTTTGCCGGTCCGGTCGCGGATCGGCGTCGGGAACGGAATGAAGGGTGTCCGCACCCCGTCCGGCCGCTCGGCCACGGCCTCGTAGCCGCGGACCGCGCGGTTTTCCTTGAGCGCGATCGCCATCGGGCATTCGTCGTGCGGCAGCGGCCGCCCGTCGGGCCAATAGAGTTTCCAGGTCACGCACCACTTGTCGCGGCCGACCACCGGCTCGCGGCCCGACAGCGCGACGCAGGCCCGATTGTAGAAGGTGATGATGCCCTCGGCATCGGTCGTATAGACGGCCGCGGGCAGCGCCTCGAGGATCTGCCGGAATCGCTCCTCGAAACGTACGGCCTCCTGCTCGACGAATTTTTGCGCCGCCAAGCCGTCAACAAACGCCGACGGCGCATCGAGAATCGATCGCGTCTCCGACGGGCGATCCGCCAAATGATCGAAAAGGGAAAACAGCGGCTGCGTCATGCGACCCTCGGCTCGGGGCTGCGGACAAACAATCGCCGCACGCCGTCGAGTAGCTCGCGCTTTTGATAGGGCTTGTCGAGGCGCGGGACGGCGGCCCAGGCGCCGACGAGGTAGGGCGCCGCGTTCGCGGTCACGAAAAGCACCGGCATGCCGCGCGCCATCGCCGACGCCGCGACCGGAAATGTGAGCTCGCCCTTGAGCACTACGTCGAGCACAGCGCCGTCGATCTTGTCGAAGCGGACAATTCGCATCGCATCCGTCACGTTGAGCGCCGGCCCCGCGATCTCATAGCCCGCGTCCTCGAGGAGGTCGGCGAGATCCGTCGCGACCAGGAACTCGTCGTCGAGGACCAGCAGCCGGCGCGCGGCTTCGCCTTGCATGCGCGGGACCCTCACCAAACCCAGGACGGAGGACTCATGACATCGGGCGCTTGATCTGCTCCTCGACGAGGCGGCGGTTGCTCCTGAGCACGTCGAGATGCCGGAGCATCAACGCCAGCGCCGCCTTTGCCTCGCGCAACGCGGCGGCGTCTCGGCCGGCCCGGAGCCGGCCAAGCTGCCGCCTTTGGCCGGCGATCACGGCTTCGGCGCCGGCGATGACACGGTCGGCGCGCGCCAGATAGGTCTCCACGGCCGATCTCCCAGGAAATCAACTAAGCGCAATGAGCGGCTATCCGGGAGCGTGACGCGCGACCGGCGATATGGTTCCCGAATCGCGAGGATCGTCCCTGCGCGTGGCGGTCAAGGCGGTCTTTGGCCTTTGCCGCAGCGCATCAACCAGCAGCCAGGTTTCGCGATCAAGGCGCGGATAATGGCGAGCAGCAGCTCGATGAGCTCCCCATCTTTGGGCTGAATCTGATCGAGCTGGGCTGGCCCACACTGCCCTGGATTGTCTTCCCGCTTCATCTGATTGGACCCTCTCACCCCTCTTTCGCCGATTGGGAGGCTCGTTATCTCCGAAGATTCCCCCAAGGATTTCCAGCAGTTGACGATTTTTGCTGACGCGTCGGGGGAAGGCGCGTTTTCTTCTTTTGTTCTTGACGTTCTTCCTAGGGACCGCCATGTCTCTTGGCGATTTTGTCCAGCATCGCGAGCGCGGCCATGGGCACCGATGACTATACCGACGACGATCTTGGGAGGCAGGATCCGCTTCGATATCCGGGATATGCGCGCGCGCGCACCAGCTTCGAAGTGGTCGATGGACAAACGATCTACCTTTCGATCGACCACGAGGGCGGCGAGATGGAGGTGACGGAGGAGGAATACCGCATCGTCGATCAATACGAAGCGGCGCGGCGGCGGCAGGCCGAAGCGCAGGTGCTCGCCGAGCAGCGCTGGAAGACGTTCGACCCCCCGCCCCCGCCTCCCGAGCCCGAGCCGGAGGACATTCCGCCCGAGGGCAAGCTAACCGGCCGCCAGGCGGAGTTCTGCCGCCACTACGTCGCGCAGCCGGTCGCGACGCGCGCGGCCGTGCTCGCCGGTTATTCTGAGGAGTCGGCCGCGTCGCGCGGCTCGCGGCTGCTCAAGAACGCGCTCGTGCTCGAGCGCATCGCCCAGCTCCGGGCCGAGCGCAGCCTCCACTACGTACTCGAACGCGACACGCTGCACGACAAGCTCGAAGCCGTTTTCTTCGAGGCGCTGGGCGAGCGCAATCATGCGGCCGCGATCTCGGCGCTGCGCCTCCAGGCAGGGCTCGCCGGCCTCATCTTCCGCGCGGCGCAACCTCGCTCCGACGCCCCGTCCGAGGAATCGGTCGAACGCGACCGGCTGCGGCCTCTCAAGGTCGAGAAAAGTCAAGGCGAGCGCGGGACGAAGAACAAGAAAAAGCAAGGTGCCAGGGCGCGAAAGGTCAGGAAAAGGCAATGAAGATCAAGAAAGGTCCAGAGTCGCGCCAAGCTTGCCTTTTCTGGATCTCGGCCCGCGCTTTCGAGAAGCCGGCCGTCAAAGCCATGTGAGGAGTCGTTCGCCGTCGCGCGCGCGGCCGCGTAAGGGTGCCGCTGCGCCCCGCAACGTGTCGAGCGCCACCTTGATCCAGCCGGGCTCGCGCCGGTCGAAGGCACGATAGGCTTCGATCACGTCGGCGATGGGCTCGGTCTTGGTGAGGATCGTCTCCGGCCTGATCGCGCCGGAGCGCGTGAGCTTGATCAGCTTCGGGATGTAGCGGCGGTGGTGGCAATTCCCCATGTTGAGCGCGAGGTTCTTGTTCATCGCCTGGCCGATCGGAAATGACCGCGCGGCCGGCGGATAGACGCCGACGATGCCGAGCGTGCCCGCCTTGGCCAGCGCCATCACCGCCCATTCGAGCGCCTGGCGCGGCGCGTCGCCGGGCCGCCAATTGGCGCCCTTCTTCTTCGCCTTCGGCGCCATTTCGGCGATCTCCTGCTGGAACTGGCGCTCCTTCTCCCTCGCCTGCTTCGCGGCCGGCCCGTGATGCGCGTGCTCGGCGTCGACGCCGACCGCATCGATCGCGCGGTCGGCGCCGATGCCGCGTGTGAGCTCGGCAATCGCCGCGACCGGGTCATCCTGCTCGAAATTGACGATCTCGGCGCCCTGATCCAACGCCATGTCGAGCCGGTCCCTACGGCTGTCGACGGCGAAGACCCGCGCGGCGCCTTTCAGCTTCGCGCTGGCGATCGCGAACTGCCCGACCGGCCCACACCCGAACACGGCCACGGTATCGCCTGCCGAGACCTCGGCGAGATCGGCGGCGAAATAGCCGGTCGGGAAAATATCCGACATCAGGATCGCCTGATCGTCGCCGATGTCGTCGGGGAGCTTCACGAGCCCGGCGTGGGCGAACGGCACGCGCGCCTTCTCGGCCTGGAGTCCGTGGAAGGGACCGCTCGCGCGCGGCCCGCCGAAGAACGCGGTCCCGGCGCGGCTCCCGTTGGGATTGGCGTTGTCGCATTGCGCGTGGTAGCCGGCGCGGCAATAGACGCACGAGCCGCAGGCGATCGTCGACGGAATCACCACGCGGTCGCCGACTTTCAAGTTGCGCACCATCGTGCCGAGCTCTTCGACGACGCCGACGCCCTCGTGGCCCAGCACCGTGCCCGGTGCCACATCGCTCATCGTGCCGCGCACGAAATGGAGATCGGTGCCGCAGATCGCCGAGGTGGTGATGCGCACGACGGCGTCGGTCGGCGCCTCGATGCGCGGATCGGGCACGTCTTCGAGCCGGATATCGCCGATGTCGTGGAAGACGACGGCCTTCATCGCGCCTGTTCCTTCTTCGATTCGTGCCGCGCGCCGGCTTGCATATCGGGCGACGGCTGCTGGCGCGCCTCGGCCGCCTCGCGCAGGGCGGTGCGCCAGCGGTCGCCGATCGCCTTGGGCAGCGTCGCCTCGACCTTCCGCGCCTCGCCAGGATCGAGGTGGCTCACCAACAGGCGAAACGTGCCGATCGCGCAATGCTCGGCGCGCGGCTTGGCCTGCGGCGGCAGCTTCTTCCTCAGGTGCTCGATGAACTCCGCCCATTGGTGCTCGCGCGTGGGCGGCGGCTGCGGATCCCAGCCTTCGTAGAAGATGCCGCGCACGAGCATCGGGAGTTGGGCGCCGAGGTGGATTGCCGCCTCAGCCTGCATGCGGTCGCGCAGCGCGTGCAAGCCGCTGCGCAGCGCGAGATAGGCGAATTCGCGGTCGCCGCTGTGCAGCTCCTGCATCAGCCATTTGAGCCACACATTGGTCTTCTGAAGCGTTGTGTCGAAAACGTCGAGCCCGGTACTGGTCATGATCGCCTCGCTCGGAATTGCGGGCGCGCCTCCGGCGCGCCGCCGGGGCACGAGGTGAAGATGCGAGCGCGCGCGCCCCCCCGCTCCGCACTGGGAGAGGGAGCGCGCGGCAGTCCACGGTACTCCGCTCGTCTGGAGCGGCGCTTTACTAGTTCTTCTTCTCCATCAGCTGCTGCTGCAGGCTTTTCGCCTGCTGGAGGTGCTCCTTGATCTTGGGCAGCGCCTCGGTGGCGAGCTTCTTCACCGCCGGGTTGGCGCCCTTCTCGGCTTCGGCGCTGTAGAGCTCGACCGACTTCTCGTGCCCCTCGATCATGATCTCGAGGAACTTCTTGTCGAACTCCGAGCCGCTCAGCTGGCCGAGCTGCTGCAACTTCGGCGAACTCGGCGCGGCGCCGGGCGCGGTCGCCGATGGCGGCGATGCCGAGTCCGTGCCGCCGCGCCTCGACCCGTCCCGCGGCGCCGGCGTGGCGCCGTTGCGCTGCGCGAGCAGGCGGAGCTGCTCGTTGAGCGCGCTGTGGTCCGAGACCAGCATCTGCGCGAACTGCTTCAGATCGCTGTTCTGCGCCTTTTCGGCGCCGAGCGTGGCGATCACGACTTCCTCTTCGCCGGATTTCAGCACCTGCTGCACGAAGCCGCTGTCGGCGGCCTTGTCGGTGCCTTTCTGCGTCTGCGTCTGCGCCTGCGCCAGCGGCGCAACCGCGACGATCAGCGCCGCCAAAGGCGCAATCCACAATTTCTTCATGAGCGTCTCCTCGGATTTTGGGGACACTCGATTAACGACGCCTCGTTGCGGCCGGTTCCCTTTTCGCGAAAATGCCGCGCCGATCGCCGTCAGAGCCCGATCCGCGCGCGCATCAGCGCATGCAGCTTGGCGCCCGGTGCGGCGAGGTCGTGGATTACGTCGAAATGGTGGCGCTTGGCGATCTCGACCGCTTCGGCGTCGACCCCGGCCTGCGCCAACGCTTTCGCGAAATCGCGCTGCTGACGCAGGAATTCGTGCGTTTCGTCGGCACCCACGGCGAGCGCCAGCTGCGCACCGCCCCTGCGGATGAAGAGCGTCGGGCTGTTGCGCCGCGCCGCCGCCGCGTCGAGCTTCAAGGCATCATTGAGATAAGTGTGGCGGATCGGCTCGAGCTCGTAGACGCCCGAGATCGCGACGGCGCTTCGGACCACGTTCGCAGGCAGCCCCGGCGCCACGCCGGCCCAATCGGTCAACGCCGCCATTGCAGTCAAGTGCCCGCCCGCCGAATGGCCGGCGACGTGGATGCGCGCGGGATCGCCGTTGAAGCTCTTCGCCTCGCGCCAGACCCAGGCGATCGCCGCGCGCACCTGGCGCACGATCTCGTCCATCGCCGCGCGCGGCGCGAGCGCATAGTTCACGTTCACGAAGGCCGCGCCCGCCGCCGCGAACGGTGCGGCGAGGTAGTCGAAGTCGTTCTTGTCGAGCCGCTGCCAATATCCGCCGTGAATGAAGACCAGGACCGGCGCGCCCGGCTTCGCCGCCGCGAACACGTTCGCGCGCTCGCCATGCGTCGGCCCATAGGGCACGTCGACCTGCGGATTGAGCTCGGCGCGCGCGATGCCGCTCCGCCGCGCGCACTCGCCCAGATGCTGGACCGCGTCCTTGACGGCGGCGCGAAGATTGTATTGCGCGTCGAGCCCGGCTTTGTCGTAGTCGAGGAACAGCTTCGTCATGGCACCATCAGCCGTCCGCCGTTGATGTAGAGCGTCTGCCCGGTCATGAAGCGCGCGCCGGGCCCGAGCAGGAACAGCATCGGGCCGATCACGTCCTCGACCACCGCGATGCGGCCGAGCGGAATGGTGGCGAGCATCCGGCTCATGTCCATGTCCTTGACCATCATCTTGTGCTTGAGCGCCCGCTTGGGATCGTCGCCGCCGCGGCCGGTGCCGCCGCGCAGGAACTCGGTGTCGACCGCGGCCGGCGCAATGCAGTTGACGCGGATCGCCGGCGCGTTCTCTTTCGCGAGGCCTTTGGTCAGCGCGATGATGCCGGCCTTCGCCGCCGAATAGGTCGCGGTGCCCTTCTCGACTTGGGTCGCGAGGCCCGAGGCGACGAGCAGCACGGCGCCGCCGCCAGTGGCGCGCAACATCGGCAGCGCTTGCTGGAGCGCCAGGTAGGCGGAACGCAGATTCACGGCGATGCCCTCGTCGAATTCGGCGGGCGCGAGCTCGTCGAGATTGACCTGCCGCGTCATGTAACCGGGCAAATGGACGAACGCGTCGATCCTGCCGCCCCAGAGGCGCGCCACATGGGCGAACGCCTTCCTTGCGGCGCTGTCCTTGCGCGCGTCATAACCAATCGCGGCGACGCCGCCAGGGAGCTGGTGCCGCGCGATCGCGCCGGGCAGGTCGATCACCGCGAGCTTCAGCCCGAGCCCGTGCGCGACCTCGACGAAGCGCCGGCCGATGCCGCCGCACCCGCCCGTTACCACGATGCGCGCGCCGCGCCTCGGCGCGAGGCGCGCGAAGTCGATCGCCGGCAGGTCGCTCATGCTTTCCCCACTCCGCGGATCGCCCGCGCGGGCGATCAAGTTGCCGCTTTGCCTACGCGAGCCGGCGCCGCCGCGCCAGCGCAGGCCGCGCGATGCTCCCGCGCGAAGGCCGCATAGGCCTTGGCGGTGAGCGTCAGGGTCGCGCGCTGCTCGGGCGTGAGGTCGCGGAGCTTCCTGGCGGGGCTGCCGCCCCAGAGCTCGCCGGCGGGCACGCGCTTGTTGGGCGTGACCAGCGCGCCGGCGGCCACCATCGCGCCCGACTCGACCACGGCGCCGTCCATCACCGTCGCCTTGTTGCCGACGAAGCTGCCGCTTTCGAGCGTGCAGGCGTGGATGAGGCACATGTGCCCGACGGTGACGTCGTCGCCGACCACCGCGCCGGAGGTGCGGCTGTCGATATGGACCACGCAGCCGTCCTGGACGTTCGTGCCTGCGCCGATGCGGATGACGTTGTAGTCGCCGCGCAGGATGCAGCCGTACCAGACCGAGCTGCCCGCCCCGATCACGACATCGCCGATCACCGTCGCGGTCGGTGCCACGAATGCATCCGGCGCGATCACTGGCGCTTTCCCGCCGAACGGAATGATGAGACCCGTCATGCCTCGCATCTAGCATGAGCCCAAGCTGCGGGAAACGTGGCGATCCCTATGTGACCTGCGCTACAGATTTCGGACTTCGGTCCTGGCCGCGCCGTGGTATGCTTTGTCCGGTTCGGCCAGCTCGCCGGGGTCGAGGGTTCCGAACCGTCCACATCTCCAGTAAAGGGTGCGTCCATGCCTCGCATCAGCTCATTGCTTGCAGCTGCAGCGGTAGCGCTGCCGCTCGCCTCCGTCCAGGCGCAGGAGCCGCCCGGCGGCACCGAACGCCTCGGCACCGTCGAGTTCGCCGTCTCCTACACCGCACAAGCCGAGTTCAACCGCGCTGTGGCGCTGTTGCACTCGTTCTGGTTTCCGCCCGCCGACCAGGCGTTCCGCGCCATCGCCGCGAAGGACCCGAGCTGCGGCATGGCATGGTGGGGCGTCGCCATGGTGGCGCTCGGCAATCCGCTCGCCGGCGCGCTGACGCCGCAGGGCCTCAAGGTCGGCGGGGAGGCGGTGGAAAAGGCGCAAGCCGCCGGCGCCAAGACCGAGCGCGAGCGCGACTACATCGCCGCGGTCTCGGAATTCTATCGCGACGCGGACAAGAGGCCGCACCGCGAGCGCGCGCTCGCCTACGAGAAGGCGATGGAGCGCTTGGCCGCGAAATACACGGACGACGGCGAAGCGAAGGTGTTCTACGCGCTGTCGCTCAACATCACCTTCGATCCCGCGGACAAGTCCTACAAGAATCAGCTGAAAGCGGCGGGCATCCTCGAGCAGATTTTCGCGGCGCAGCCGCAGCATCCGGGCGTCGCGCACTACATGATCCACAGTTACGACTTCCCGCCGATCGCGGCCAAGGGCCTCGATGCCGCTAAGCGCTACGCCAAGATCGCGCCCGACTCGCCGCACGCGCTGCACATGCCGTCGCACATCTTCACCCGCGTCGGACATTGGCAGGACTCGATCGAGTCGAATCGCGCTTCCGCCGAAGTCGCAAAGAAGGAGTATGCGGCGACGGCTTCGGCCAATTCAGTGGCCAACGCCTATCACGCCTACGACTACATGGCGTATGGGCACCTCCAGCTCGCGCAGGACAAGGCCGCCAAGGCGCTCGCCGAGAAGGTCCTCGAGATCAAGAAGATCGACCTGACCCGGGCGGGCGCTCCCATCGCCGTGGCGTATGCCATTGCTGCGATTCCGGTGCGCTATGCGCTGGAGCGGGAGCACTGGGCCGACGCGGCAAGACTCGAGTTGCCCGCGATCGAACTGACCTGGGACCAGTTTCCACATGCGGTCGCCATCGTGGCCTTTGGGCGCGGCGTCGGCGCGGCGCGAACCAAAGACACGGCCGGCGCCGAGCGTGCGTTGAGCGAGCTCAAGAAGCTCCACGAAGCCCTCGTGACCAGGAAGGTGGCCTATTGGGCGAACCAGGTCGAGATCCAGGCAGCAGCGGTCGATGCCTGGATCAAGTTCTCGTCCGGCAAAACGGAGGAAGGCCTCGCCGCAATGCGGGTCGCCGCCGAGTGGGAGGAAAAGACCGAGAAGCATCCGGTGACGCCGGGACCAATCGTCCCCGCGCGCGAGCTCTTGGGCGACATGCTGATGCAAGCCGGCAAGGCGAAGGAAGCGCTCGCCGCCTATGAGCATTCGATGCAGGTCGAGCCCAACCGCTTCCGCGGACTGGCCGGCGCCGCGCGCGCGGCCGAGCTCGCGGGCGAGAAGGAGAAGGCGCAGCAGTATTACAGGCGCCTGCTCGAGCTCGCGGCCCAGGGCGACGACGAGCGGCCGATTCTGCAGACGGCACGCGCCTTCGTCGGCGCAAAGTAGCGCGGGTTGAGACGGCCGGGCGGCGCGTCAGCGCTGCCCGGCACTCTCACGGAAACAGCGGCTGCTGCTCGAGGCTCGTCGTCTCGGGCGCGATGAATGCATCCGCGATGAGCGGCGGCGCGCCGACGAGCGGGATGATGGGCCCGGAACCGTCCAAGTTCAGGCACCCAAAACTTCGACGCCATATTGCGCGAATCGGCGGTCGGAAGCGACGACCGCGCACTCCTCGACAAGAGCCTGGGCGATCAGCATGCGGTCGAATGGACCCGATGCAGCATGGGCAGTTCGGCTAGGCGCTCGATATGTTCGATTCGAATATCGAGCATGCCCAAGCCAGGGCCGCGGATCGTCTCGCCGATACCCGCGCCGAGCTCGAGCCGACGAAGGCGCACGAGAATTGCGAGCTCCCAGGCGCTCACCAAGCTGACCAGCACCCAGTCGGCGTCGGCCATTGCCTGGCGTTGTCGCGCCGTCAGCCTCGGTGAACCGGCGCGCGCCCAGAGGAGCGCGTTCGTATCGAGCAGTAATTAAGAGTGCTTGCCCTCGAACTCCTCAATCACCTCACGGGGCAGCGGCTTGTCGAAATCGCGCCCGAACCGAATCCTGCCTTTGAGGTCTCCGAACCGCAGCTTCGACCGTTTTGGCATGGGGACGATTCTCGCCATCGGTACGCCGTTCTTGGTGATGGCGAATTCCTCGCCGCCAGCGGCGCGCTCGACCAGCCGAGAGAGATTTGTCTTCGCCTGATAGAGACTCTGGTGGACTTTGTCGGACACGCGCGTTTTCATCGAATCCTCGTTGGTCAAGCTTGACCAAAAACCACGCTTGGCAGCCGGCTCGGGCAAGCGTCACGGAAACAGCGGCTGCTGTTCGAGGCTCGTCGTCTCGGGGAGGCCGACCATGGCGTTCATGTTCTGGATGGCCTGGCCGGACGCGCCCTTCACGAGATTGTCCTGCACCGAGACCAGGATCGCGCGGCCGGGAATGCGGTCGGCGAAGACCCCGATCAGCGAATGGTTGGAGCCGCGCACATGGCGCGTCGCCGGCACGACGCCCTTCGGCACCACCGTGACGAAGGGCTCGCCCGCGTAGCGCTTGGCGAGCGTCGTCCGGAGATCGTCCGCCGTCGCGCCGTTCAAGAGTTTCACGTAGATCGTTTCCTCGATGCCGCGGTTGATCGGCATGAGATGCGCCGTGAAGTTCACGAGGATCGGCTTCCCCGCAGCGGCACTGAGGCCCTGCTCGATCTCGGGCGCGTGGCGGTGGCTCGCGATGCTGTAGGGGTGGATGCCCTCGGCCACCTCGGCGAACATCAGGTGTTCCTTCACCTCGCGCCCGGCACCGCTGACGCCCGACTTAGCGTCGATGATGATGTCGCCGGCATCGATCGCGTTCGCCTCTACGAGCGGCACCAGCGGCAGTTGCGCCGCCGTCGGATAGCAGCCCGGGTTGGCGACGAGCCGCGCCTTTTTCACCGCCTCGCGCGCGAGCTCGGTGATGCCATAGACGGCCTCCTTCTGGAGATCGGGCGCGCGATGCTCGTGGCCGTACCACTTGGCGTAGGAGGCGAGATCGCGCAGCCGGAAATCCGCCGAGAGGTCGACAACTTTCAAGTGCTTCGGCAGCTTCGCGATGATCTCCTGCGTCGTGCCGTGCGGCAGCCCGCAGAAGACCACGTCGAGGCCCGACCAATCGGCATCCTCGACCTTGATCAGCTTCGGCAGATCGAGGTGGCCGAGATGCGGGAACACTTCGGCGGCAGTCTTGCCGGCCTTGGCGTTGGCGGTGACGAGGCGGATCTCGGCCTGCGGATGGCGCGCGAGCAGGCGCAGCAGCTCCGCGCCCGTGTAACCACTCGCCCCGAGGATGCCGATCCTCACCGCATTGCTCAGCTTGGCCATGACTTGCCTCTATTTCCGCCGGCCCTGGCGTCTCGGCCCGAACCGGCTATCTTCGCACCGCTTCAACCTTGCCGGCGCCGGGCGCCGGAGCGGCACGCCTTGGCCAGATACACCGAAAACCTCGCCGTCGACAAACCGTTCGCCGACACGTGGCGCGCGGTGCATGCGGCGCTGGTCGCGCACAACTGGAACATCGTCAACGTGCGCGACAACACCTTCTATCTCCGCGAGCGTCTAACGTTCGAAACCATGCTCTGGCGCAACCCTTGCCGCTTTGCCGTCCATGTCGCGGGGGACGGCGAGACCCGCTCGGTCATCCATCTCTTCGGCTCGACGCTCGGCTTCGGGCCGCTGCCCAAGGGCCGCATCCGCCGCGTCGCCGAGGTCTTGAAGAGCCAGCTGCTCGGCGTCATCGCCCAGATCCAGCCGGCGCCCTCCGACTAGCGCCGGGCCGAAACGCGAAACGGCCGGGCGCTGGTTCGAAGCGCCCGGCCCGCTTGGCCATGATCCGGCGTTCGCCGGACGTCAGCGCTTCGAGAACTGGAAGCGGCGTCGCGCCTTGGCGCGGCCGTACTTCTTGCGCTCGACCGTGCGCGCGTCGCGGGTTAGGAAGCCGCCCTTCTTCAGCGCCGGCCTAAGGCCGGGCTCGAACAGCGAGAGCGCCTTCGAAATGCCATGACGCACGGCGCCGGCCTGGCCCGAGAGGCCGCCGCCCGCGACCGTGCAGACGACGTCGTATTGGTCGCGCCGGTTGGTGGCGCCGAAGGGCTGGTTGATCATCATGCGCAGCACCGGCCGCGCGAAGTAAACGGCGATGTCGCGGCCGTTGACCGAGACCTTGCCGGTGCCGGCCTTGATCCAGATGCGCGCGACGGCGTCCTTCCTCTTGCCGGTGGCGTAGGCGCGGCCGAGGCCGTCGAGCCGCGGCTTCGGCGTCTCGGCCTTGGTCGCCGGCGCGGGCTCGGCGCCGCGCGGCATCACGTCGGCGAGCGTGCCGCCGGTTTCGGTCTGGGTCTGGCTCATACGGCCGCCCTCTTCACGTTCTTCGGATTCATCTTGGCGATATCGAGCTTCGCCGGCTGCTGCGCCTCGTGCGGGTGGCCGGGGCCGCCATAGACCTTCAAGTTGCGCATGAGCTGCCGGCCGAGCGGGCCCGCGGGGATCATGCGCTTCACGGCGGCGGTGATGACGCGCTCCGGGTGCTTCCCCTCGAGCGTCGGTCCCGCATACGAGTATTTCAAGCCGCCGGGATAGCCGGTGTGGCGCCAGTACGACTTCTGCTCGCGCTTCTTGCCGGTGAGGTACACCTTCTCGGCATTGACGATGACGACGTTGTCCCCGCAGTCCATGTGCGGCGTGAACGTGGTCTTATGCTTGCCGCGCAGAAGATCGGCGACGACCACCGCGAGGCGGCCGAGCACGGCGTCCTGCGCGTCGATCAGCACCCACTTCTTCTGGATGTCCGAGGGCTTGGCCGAGTAGGTTTTCATATCCGGAAGTCCGGGCGAAACAGGGGTTCGTGAAAAAACGAGCGCCGCGCAGCGCGGCACCCGGCCAAAGCGGCGCGCACCATACTCATGTTCGCTCCCGAGTCAACCCGTCCCAACCCTTATGGATCAATAGGATTGTCGCAGCGGTAGGATGCTACCCCAGAGCAGCATCGCCGAGCGCGGAAGGGTGGATTTGAGGGCGATAGCCGTTCGCGATCGCTTGCGCGGTCGAAGGCGGCGTCAGCAGCGCGGCTTGCTCGGGGCGATCCCAGGGGAGCGGCCCTTCGTACCCAAACGGCGTCCAGCCCCAGAGCTTGCCGCGCGCGGCGAGAACCGCGCGCCCGGGGTCCGCCTCGCGCGCGAACATAACGCCGTCGGCCGGCGGGCGATCGGGATCGAGCCATTGGCGGCGCGCGGGGTGGAGCCGTGCGATGCGCTCCAGCCTCAGCGTCGGATCGATCTCGCGCGCGAGCGCGTAGCCGCGCGGCCACCGCCCCGGCCACGCGGCGCCGCAGCGGCGGAGATCGGCGAGCCGGCATTCGCCGCAGGGACGATGACCGGCCGCAAGTCCCGTCGCCTCGTCGAGAAAGAACAGCTCGGTGAAGCGGCCGGGCTGCAGCAGCGTGCGCCTGCGGTTCTTGAACTTGAGGAGGCAGATGATCCAGATGTCCGTCGGCGGCTTGCGGCCGGTGATCCGCCCGTGGCGGTCGTGGAGGCAGCCGCGATTGCCGTACCAGGCGCCGCGCGCTGGCGTCTCGATCAGCGCGCCGAACGGATCGACGCGGTTGCGAACGGGCATCGCGCCATCACGCGCCCGGCAGCGCGTAGGTGCCGACGACGTGGCAGACGCTGTCGCTCGCGCTCTCGCCCGGCCCGTCCACGAAAACATCGACGGCGCAAACAACGCTGCGCTTGCCCTGGCGCAGGATGCGCGCCTCGGCGGTAAGGACCGAACCCGCGGGGCGGCGCATGAAATGCAGCGTCATGTCGGCGGTAACTGCGCGCTCGCCCTCGGCGACGGCGCCCATGATCGCCGCATACATCGCAACATCGGCCATGGCCATGACAATGGGTCCGGCGACCGTGCCGTCATGACGCAGGAACTCGGGCTTGACGTCGAGCCGCACCCTGGCACCGCGCGCGGTGATCTCGGTCGCCTCGATGCCGATCCATTGTCCGAACCAAGGATAGGCCCTGATCGCGCGATTGAAGCCCTCGGCCGTGACGTAGGGCGCGGGCGCGGCGGAGTCGGGCATGGGCAGGTTCCGGGCGGGCTGGGTTTACGGAAGCGTGCAGTAGCTTAGGGTAAGGCGGCGTAGCAAGCGCCGGCGCTTCGGAGCGCGTCGAACTAAGAAGAGGGAGAGCTTCATGGGCAAGCCGCTGGCCGGAAAAGTTGCTTGGATCACCGGGGCGGGCAGCGGCATCGGCCAGGCCGGCGCGCTCGCCCTGGCGGAGGACGGCGCGATCGTCGTCGCAGCGGGCCGCCGGCGCGATGCGCTGGAGGACACCGCCAAGAAAATCGCCGCCGCCGGCGGCAAAGCCGAGATCGAACTGCTCGATGTCGCCGATGCCAAGGCCGTGCAGGCCGCCGCCGCGGGAATCCTGAAGCGTCACGGGCGCGTCGACATCCTCGTCAACAGCGCCGGGCTCAACGTCACCAAGCGGCACTGGGACACGGTGGACGCGGAGGCGTGGGACACCGTCGTCGGCATCGACCTCGGCGGCGCGTTCTACACGACGCGCGCGGTGCTCGATGCGATGCGCCAGCGGCAGGACGGGCTCGTCATCAACGTCTCGTCCTGGGCCGGGCGCTACGACAGCTTTCTGACCGGCCCCGCCTACAACGCGGCCAAACACGGCCTCGTCGCGATGACCGCGCATCTCAACATGGCCGAGGGCAAAAACGGCATCCGCGCCTGCGTGATCTGCCCGGGCGAGGTGAACACGCCGATCCTCGACAAGCGGCCGATCCCGGTGCCGCCGGAGGCGCGCGCGAAAATGCTGCAAGCGCGCGACATGGGCGAGACGATCCGCTTCCTGGCGCGCCTCCCCGCGCATGTCTGCATCAGCGAAATTGTGATCGCGCCCACCAACAACCGGCTCTGGATGAATCCCGTGGGGTGACCGATCTGCGCGCGCCGCAGGGTCGGGTTGCAGACCACCCCTGCGAAGTCCGCGAAAGACCGCCTATCTCCCACATCGGCATCGGGCGAGGATCGGCAAATGAGCGACGACAAGAAGCATCGCTACGAGGTCCGCACGCTCTGGAATGCCGGCGCGGGCGGCCCGCCCACGAGCTATGAAGGCTACTCGCGCAACCACCGAATCGAGATCGCGGGCAAGGCGGCGCTCGAGGCTTCGTCCGACCCGTCGTTTCGCGGCGATCCGGCGCGGCACAATCCCGAGGACCTGCTCGTCGCCTCGCTTTCTTCCTGCCACATGCTCTGGTATCTGCACTTGGCCGTGGTCAAGAAGATCCCAATAATTTCCTATGAGGACAATGCCTACGGCATCATGGCCGAGACGCCGAGGCCGGGCCGCTTCGTCGAGGTCGTGCTGCGCCCCAAGGTGACGCTCGCCAAAGGCGCCGACAAGGCGCTGGCCGCGAAGCTGCACGAGCGCGCGCACGCCGAATGCTTCGTCGCCAATTCGGTGAGTTTCCCGGTGCGGCACGAGGCGGTCTTCGTCGAAGCAGGTTGAGCCGCCCTGGCGCCGCACCGGGCGCTGACTTATCTTTGCAGGCGGAACCAGAGGTACGCATGGCGACGATGACGAAGGCGAAAGCGCCGGCGCAGAAGGACCAACCGATCCTGCGCCGCGCCGACAAGGACGGTGTCGCCGCCTTGACGCTAAACCGGCCCGGCGCGCGCAACGCGCTTTCGGTCGGCCTGATGAGCGAGCTGCAGGCGGCGCTCGACGGCATCGCCAAGGATCGCACGATCAAGGTCGTCATCATCGGCGCCGAAGGACCGGCCTATTGCGCCGGCCACGATCTCAGGGAAATCCGCGCAAATCCCGGCCGAGCCGCCTACGAGGCGCTGTTCGAACAATGCAGCCGCCTGATGCAGAGCATCGTGGCGCTGCCGCAGCCGGTCATCGCGAAGGTGCCGGGCTTCGCCTATGCGGCCGGCTGCCAGCTCGTCGCCAGTTGCGATCTCGCCGTCGCCGCCGAGACCGCCACCTTCTGCACGCCGGGGGTCAATATCGGCCTCTTCTGCTCGACGCCGATGGTGGCCGCGAGCCGCAACCTGCCGCGCAAGAAGATGATGGAGATGCTGCTGCTCGGCGACGCGATCCCCGCGAAAGAGGCGCAGGCCCTCGGCCTCGTCAACCGCGTGGTACCGCCGGCCAAGCTCGAAGCGGAGACGCGAGCGCTGGCCGAGACGATCGCGAAGAAGTCGCCGCTCGTCGTCAAGATCGGCAAGGAAGCCTTCTATCGCCAGCTCGAAATGCCGCTCGCCGAGGCCTATGCCTACACGAGCCGCGTCATGACCGAGAACATGCTGGCGCGCGACGCCGAAGAAGGCATCGACGCGTTTCTCGAGAAGCGCGCGCCGAAATGGGAGGGGCGGTAACAGTCGGCGAGAGCCCCTCAAGGCTCGCGAATTCTCAGCTGCGCCGGTGAGAGCACAGCAAACACTCCTTTGAGACGCTGTGCATGCTCCCCGACTGCAGCCGCGACAGCGGTAACCTTGGCTTCGCGGGAAAGGCCGCTCAATCGCAGCAACAACACCCCAGCGGAGTGCAGCCGCTGACGGAAAACGAGTTCACCGAAGTCCTTGTCGTTCGTTAGCAACACGGCTGCGAGGTCCTGGGCGCGTCGCAAGACCTCGGCATCGTCGCTGCGCGGCGAGATGTCGGCGATGGCGAGGACAGAATGGCCTAGCCGACGCAGTTCGTTGACGATGGGCTGGTCGACACTTTCGTCCGCGACAAAATTCATTCCGCCGCCGACTTCGACGGGTAGACGACGTCGGCTCGCAATGCTTCCGCGGCAAAAGCGAGCGCAGCGCGAACACCTTCACGCGTCAATCTCGGATGTGCCTCAAGAATTTGCTCGACGCTTTCGCCGGCTGCCAGCTTTTCGAGGATGAGTTCCACCGTTATGCGCGTGCCGGCGATGACCGGCTTTCCGCCCATCACTTTCGGGTCCGATTCGATCAGCGGGTGTTGCACTGGCATTGTCGTTGTCCCAATGCAAAATAGGCTCGGCGGAGCCCCGGCGGCAAGGCGGCGGGCTTTGCAAACGCACTCCGTTGCGCCTACATGATAACGCCTCCATGAGCCACGACAGCTACACCGACGAGTTCTTGAAGGACACGCTCAACCGCGTGCGCACGATCGCGGTCGTGGGGGCGAGCGCGAATTGGAACCGGCCGAGCTTCTTCGTGATGAAGTATCTCCAGGCCAAGGGCTATCGCATCATCCCGGTCAATCCCAAGGAAGCGGGCACCACGATCCTCGGCGAGAAGGTCTATGCCGCTCTCGCCGATATCCCCTTCCCCGTCGACATGGTCGAGATCTTCCGCAGTTCCAACGAGGCCGGGCCAATCACGGACACGGCGATCGAAAAGCGCGCCAAGGTGGTGTGGATGCAGATCGGCGTGCGCAACGAGGCGGCGGCCAAGCGCGCCGAGGCGGCGGGGCTCACGGTCGTCATGAACCGGTGCCCCAAGATCGAGTATTCTCGGCTCTATGGCGAGCTCTCCTGGGGCGGCTTCAACTCCGGCGTGATATCGAGCAAGCGCAGAAAGGCCTGACATGGCGGACAAGCAGTTCGGCTTCGAGACGCGGTCCCTCCACGCGGGAGCGGCCCCCGACCCCACGACCGGGGCGCGGAGCGTGCCGATCTACCAGACCACATCCTACGTCTTCGACGACGTCGACCACGCCGCTTCGCTGTTCAACCTGCAGCGCCCCGGCTTCCTCTATTCACGGATCACCAATCCCACGGTCGCGGTGCTGGAGGAGCGCGTCGCGGCGCTCGAGGGTGGCCTCGGCGCCACGGCCACGAGTTCGGGCCACGCCGCGCAGATCGTGGCGCTGTTCCCGCTGATGGCGCCGGGCATGGAGGTGATCGCGGCCACCAAGCTCTACGGCGGCTCGATCAACCAGATGAAGCACAGCTTCAAGAAATTCGGCTGGAGCGCCGTCTTCGTCGATCCGGACAAGCCCGCCAATTTCAAGAAGGCGCTCAACGACAAGACGCGCGCCATCTTCATCGAGAGCCTGGCCAATCCCGGCGGCATCGTGACCGACCTCGCCGCCATCGCCGCCGTCGCCAAGGAGGCCGGAGTTCCGCTGATCGTCGACAATACCCTGGCAACCCCGTGGCTCTGCCGGCCCATCGAGTGGGGCGCCGACATCATCGTTCACTCCACGACCAAGTACCTCTCGGGGAACGGCAGCTCGATCGGCGGCTGCGTGGTCGATTCGGGCAAGTTCGATTGGTTCAAGCAGCGCGAGAAATACCCGAGCATGACGGCGCCGGCGCCCGAATATCACGGGCTCACCTTCGCCGAGACCTTCGGGCCGTTGGGCTACACCGTCTACGGCCACGCCGTGGGCCTGCGCGACCTCGGCCCCTGCCAATCGCCGATGAACGCCTGGATCACGCTCCAGGGCATCGAGACGCTGGCCCTCCGTATGGAGCGGCATTGCGAGAATGCACAGCGCGTCGCCGAATACCTCGCCAAGCACAGGCAGGTATCGTGGGTCTCCTATGCCGGCCTCGCCGACAGCCGCTATTTCAAGCTCTACAAGAAGTACATGCCGCGCGGCGCCGGCGCCGTCCTGACCTTCGGCGTCAAAGGGGGCTACGAAGCCGGTGTAAAGGTTGTCGAAAGCGTCGATCTCTTCAGCCACCTCGCCAACATCGGCGATACGCGTTCACTGATCATACATCCGGCCTCGACCACGCATCGCCAGCTCACGCCCGAGCAGCTCGCCGCGGCCGGCGCCGGGCCGGACGTGATTCGGCTCTGCGTCGGCATCGAGACGATCGACGACATCATCGCTGATCTCGATCAGGCGCTAGCCAAGGCGCGGGTGGGCGTTACGCAAAAGGCCGCGGAGTAGCGCCACGCAAGGGGCGCTGCGCCCTTATCGCCGCGGCTGCTGCCCGCGCGCGGGGGCCGCGTTGGCGGGGCGATCCGCCGGCGCCGGCACGGTCCCCTGCTTGCCCTGCTCGTCCTCCAGCACCGGAACGCGCGGGAAATTGAAGTCGTAGCGGAAGGTGGGCTTGGGCTCGCTCTCGCCCTTCTTGGGATTGCCGCACATGGCGCCGTTGCGCGCGCGATTGCCGAAATCGCTGCAATAGCGGTCGCCCTCCACCCACCATAGTCCCTGCGCCCCCGCTGCCGGCGCGGCGAGCGCCACGGCGAAAAAAGTCACCACGGCGTATTTCATTTCTTTTCTCCTTATGCGCTGCGCGGTTCTTCTCTGCGGGGTCAGTCTAGCGAGAATCTATTACTCTTCTCACAAGGGAAAAGGGGTCGCGCTCGAATATTACGCCGCCGCGGCCATTGCCGATGGCACGCGCGGCGCCGCCAACTCGATCAGATTTCCATCCGGATCGCGCAGATAGACGGACCGGATGGGGCCGGATGCGGCGGTGCGTTCGACCGGGCCCAGCTCGATCGCAATACGGGCCGAACCGAGATGGGCGACCGCGTCTTCCAGCGAGCCGGCGAGCAGGAAGCAGAGATCGGCCGAGCCGGGCGTCGGCGCGGCGGCCTTGGGATCGAACGTGCGGCCGGCCTGATGCAGATTGATCTTCTGCCGGCCGAAGTGCAGCGCCACGCGCCCCTCCGCGAAGCGTACCATGCGCATGCCGAGCACGCGGGTGTAGAAGTCGCAAGTGCGGCCGATGTCCGCGACCGTGAGCACGAGATGGTCGCGCGCGGCGGCGGCGGCGCTCATGGCCGCGCCCGCGTTTCCGGCGGCCGCGTCTCGGCCTCGATCCACCCGAGAAAATCCGGATTGCCCTGCTCGATCGCGAGGCTGACCACGCAGGGCACCGTGTAGCTGTGCAGCGCCTTCACCCGCGCGATCACGCGCTCGACCAGTTCGGCGCGGGTCTTGGCGATCAGCACGGCCTCGGTGTCGCGCTGGACCTGCCCCTGCCGCCAATAGATCGACGACATCGGCGCGAGGATGTTCGCGCAGGCCACGAGCCGCTCCCCGACCAGCGCCTCGCCGATCGTCCTGGCCTGCTCGGCGTTGGCGGCGGTCACATAGAGGAATCGCGTTGCCATGGCCGTTTCCCTGCATCGACAAGTTGCGCCATCAAGACTATCTTAGGGCCGGTTGCGCCGCACCCGCTTCGATACCGCGGCGCAACAAAATGGATGTTGCAGCGCGGAGGGAACCATGCTGCACGGACATAAGAATACGAGCGGGACGGAGGAAATCGGCTCGGAAGCGGCGGGACGCGCCCGCCTCAGCCCGGCCCAGCGCAGTTGGCTCAGCCGCGGACTCGACCAGCCCGGCGGCAAGCTGCCGCTCTTCGATCGCGATGGAAAGCGGGTCAGCCCGCAGATGGTACGCGCCTGCCTCGATGCGGGCTGGGCCAAGCCGTGGTTCGCCAACCCACTGAAGCCGGATTGGCTGGTCTGCAAGATCACCGAAAGCGGCCGACAGGCCGTCGCGCGCTGAACTCAGCGCCGGCCCGTGCCAAGATCGTCCGACCGCCCCGCCCGTAGTCGGGACCATTGCGGCGTGGGCCGTGCGCCGGTGCGGAAATTCGCCTTGCCCTCCCACGGTTGCGGCCAGCCGGCGGGCGAATTCTCCCACCTCTCCTGCCGCCCGTAAATCGTCAGGTCGAGCAAACGGTAGTTGTTGTCCATCGCCTCCACGCCGCGGCGCGTCGTCCAATAGGTCTCGAAGACCTTGTCGCCTTGCCGCAAGTAGCAAATGAGGTACATCAAGCCCATCTTGCGTCCGGCCAAAAGGCTTTCGGCCGACTCTTGCACCGAGTACCAGGGCATCTCCCAGCCCATGAAGCCGCTGTACCGGAGGCTCTCTTCGTAGGGGCCCTGGCAGAACGTGGCGTAGGTGACATCGCGCGAATGCAGCTGAAACAGCTCGCGCACCTGCGTCGTGAAGTAGGTGCAACCCTCGCACTGTTTCGGCGCCGGATGGCCGGTCTGCCACATGAAGTAATAGGCGATGAGCATCCGGCGGCCTTCGAAGGCATCGAGCAGCGTCACCGCCCCGCGCTCGCCCACGAGTCGCGTCGCCGCATCCACTGCGACCATCGGCAGCCGACGGCGCGCGGCCGCGATCGCGTCGCCTTCGCGCGTGTGCGCTTTCTCACGCACCCGCAATGCGCCGATCTCGGCCTGGTAGGCCGCGCGATCGACCACCGCCGGCAATGGCGGGGTGCCGGTGCCGCCAGCCATCGATAGCCCAACAGTCTTCGACTTGTCGTTCATCATCGCCTCCGTGCATCATGTCCGCCGCCGTCCGATCAGGCGTTCTTTGCGGCGGCCCGATCGGCGCGGAGCTGCACCAAGCCCGCTCGATTGGGATCCGTCACTCTGGGGTCGTCATGCCAGACCCACCAATCGTAGGGCGGGGTCTGGGGATAGCCCTTGGGCGAGTCCTCCCATTCCTCCTGACGTCCGAGCGCCGTGAGGTCGAGATAGTTCCAGGTGTTCGCCATTTGCTCGTCGCCGCGCCCGTTGATGAAGTAGGTGCGGAACACGCGGTCGCCATCTCGAATGAGCGCGTTCGTGCCGTGCCATTCGTCCACGCCGAAGTCGGCATCGAAGTCGTCGGTCAGCGTGTACCAGGGGATATGCTCCCAGCCCATCTGCGCCTTCAGACGCTTGATGTCCGTTTGTGGTGCGCGTGAGACGAAAGCGAGACTTGTGTCGCGGGCGTTCAGATGGGCGGGGTGGGCGACCTGATCGGCAACCATGGAGCAGCCGATGCAGGCATGCTCTGGCCAGCCGGAGACGCCGGGCTCGAAAAAGGCGCGGTACACAATCAACTGCCGGCGGCCCTCGAACAGGTCGAGCAGGCTCGCTTTGCCGCCGGGCCCGTGGAACGCGTATTTCTTCTCCACAGCCAACCACGGCATCCGTCGACGCTCGGCTGCGAGCGCGTCACCGGCACGGCTCAGCTGCTTCTCCTTCTCGCGCAGTTGCTGGCGCGCTGCCTCCCACTCCTCCCGCGACACGACATTCGGCGTCTCCATCGTCTTGGTTTTCTGCAAATTGTTCCTCCATGGCGGTGGTGTTCCTCGCTTCATGCGCCGCTAGCCACCGCGCCGGACTGTCTCCGGGATATGGCCAGAGCCGAAATGCCCAACACGAGGACGCGCTCCGTGACGTCTTTGCCTGGCCGAAGGACGAGGCTGCGGCGCGCTACGACACTGCTCGCCAATCTTGTTTGGCTGGCTCTCCACTAGCCAACCAACGAGCCAAGCGCCTAAGCGTTGCTCGTTCGACTTCCATCTATCGAGGGGTCCGAGCGCCGCTTCGGACTTGCGCCGATGCTTTTTCGCGAGACGCACGCGGTGGCTTGAGCTGCTCACCTGCGCCGAAAAACGAAGGCCGGACTCCGCTGCTGGAATCCGGCCTAAGTATTGGTCGGAGCGACAGGATTCGAACCTGCGACCCCTAGCGCCCCATGCTAGTGCGCTACCAGACTGCGCCACGCTCCGGTTGAACCGGCCCGGTCGAACCGCGTATGTGGCACAGGCAAGCCGGGTCGGCAAGGCCCGCACTTCGTCGCGGCAGTTGCGGCGCGGCGAGACCCGCCCTATTCTTCGCCCGCAGCCATGCCCCGCGACAGCCCGATCCCGTCACCACCGCCGCCGCCGGCAACCGGCCTCTTGCGCAGCTTTGCGCCGCTTGCCGACGCGCGCTCGCGTGTGCTGGTGCTCGGGACCATGCCGGGCCCGGAAGCGCTGCGAAGGCAGCAATACTACGGTTTCCCCGGCAATCACTTTTGGCGGATCATGATCGATCTGCTCGCGCCCGGCCGGGAGCTCGACTACCCCAAGCGGATCGAATTGCTGAGGCGCCACCGCGTCGCGGTCTGGGATGTGCTCGCGAGCTGCGAACGCCTGGGCGCAGCCGACAGCGCCATCCGCAACACTCAGCCGAACGCCATCCCGGAGCTGCTCCAGCGCCATCCCGGCATCCACACGATCTTCTGCAACGGAACGACGAGCGCGCGGCTGTTCGCGCGGTCTTTCGGCACCCGCATCGCGCTGCCGGTGGTCGGCCTGCCCTCGACGAGCCCCGCGCATGCGGCAATGCCGTATGCGAAGAAGCGCGCGTTGTGGACCATCGTCGTCGAGAGCGCGCGCGTCGCTGGGCCGCGGCGCGCTAACGCGCGTTCAGCAGAGCCGCCACCGCGCGCGCCGCGGTGAGCGCCGCCAGCAGCGACAGGAAGATCAGCGCCACCTGGCGGTAGCGGCCGGCGCTCGCGTGCAGGAAAATCCGGCGCCCGAGCCATTGCGTGCCCAGCAGCAGCGGCAGCGCCGCCAGCGCCAGCACCAGCGTTCCGGGAGGTATGAGCCCCGCCGTGCCGGCGGAAACGGCGCCGATCACGTTGTTGACCGAGAAGAAGATCAGCAGCGACGCGCGTCCGACCTCGATGGCGAGCGCACCAGCCAGGTAGAGCACGATCACCGGCGGCCCCGGCATCGCGGCAAGGCCGTTGAGGAGGCCCGCGAGAAGACCGGTCGCGGCGAGCGCCGGCCGCCCCGGCATCGCGCTGAGCTTCAAGCCGCGCGCCAGCAGCAATACGGCCAGCAGCACCGCGCCCGCGATGGCGAGGCGCGCCCAATCGGCGCTCATGGTTGCGAGGCCGAGCATGCCGAGCGGCGTGCCGACGACGGCGCCCGCCATGAGCCAGGGCAGGCTCGGCCAATGCGCGTGTTTGCGCGACTCGCGCCAGTCCCAGAAGCCGGCCATAAGCTGGAGCAGGATCACGAAAGGCACCACGCGCGCCGGCGTGATCACCAGCGCCAGGAGCGGCACCGCGGCCATCGCGAAGCCGAAGCCGGTGAAGCCGCGCATGAAGCCAGCGGCCAGAACCACGGCCAAGCAGAGCGCGATTTCACCGGGCGCAAGACCGAGTTCTGCCTGGCTCAGAAAATCGGGCATCATGCAGGCTTCCCCGTTCCGCGCCTGTGTCGTAGCGCACCGCGGATTGCGAAAGAAGCGCGCAGCACCGGCGCTCGGGCGGAGACGCGCCTTGCCACGCCCGGTCGCGGGCGCTATCCCCGCCGCGCCCCTCCCCGAACGCTCGCTCCTCGGCAAATGCCTGACCCCGCCACTCCGCCTCGCCCGCCGCAGCGCGCCGTGCTCGTCACGGGCGCGGCCAAGCGCATCGGTGCCGCCGTGGCCGCGGCGCTCGGCGCAGCCGGCTGGTTCGTGCATGTGCACTACCGGAAATCCGCGGCGGAGGCCGAAGCCGTGGCGGCCAAGATCCGCGCCGGCGGCGGCGCAGCGGCGACCGTCGCCTACGATCTCGAGACGCTCGATTCGCGCCACGCCGGTCTGCTGATCGAGGCCTGCGCCAAGCGCGGCCCGCCGCTGGCGGCGCTCGTCAACAACGCCTCGATCTTCGAATACGACACCGCGCGCAACGCGACCGACGAGAGCTGGGCGCGGCACCTCAAGGCCAACCTCACGGCGCCCGTCCTCCTCGCCCGCGCCTTCGCCGCGGCGGCGCAAACGCTGCCCGAGGGCGAGACCGGCTGCGTCGTGAACCTCCTCGACAACAAAGTGTTCGCGACCAATCCCGACAATTTCTCCTACACGATCAGCAAGCAGGCGCTCGAGGGCGCCACGCGCACCTTGGCGCTCGCGCTGGCGCCGAAGGTGCGCGTTTGCGGCATCGCACCCGGGATCGCGCTCATCAGCGGCAAGCAGACCGAGGCGGACTTCCGGCGCACCCACCGCAACAATCCGCTGAAGCGCGGCTGCACGCCCGAGGACATCGCGCGCGCGATCCGCTTCATCCTGGAAACGCCGGCGATCACCGGGCACACGATCGTCATCGACGGCGGCCAATACCTGGCGCGCATGCCGCGCGACGTGGCCTTCATGTGAGCGCCGGCACATGACGCCAAGACGCACAAAGCCGTCGCTTACACGCCGCATAATCCTTGAAGAGCTCCGCCTTTCGGTCTCGATCGGCATCCACGATTTCGAGCGCAGCGCGCCGCAAATGGTGCTGGTCAACGTCGAGCTCGAACTCTCCGACGAGATGCCCGATCCGCGCGACCGCATCGAGGACGCCCTCGACTACGATTTCATCCGCGCCGGCATCATGGCGATCATCAAGAACCGCCATTTCAATCTGCAGGAAACGCTTTGCCAGGAGATCCTGGAGCTGTGCCTTGCCCGCGGCGGCGTGCGGCGCGTCAAGGTCTCGACCCGTAAACCCGACGTCTATCCCGACTGCAAGAGCATTGGCTTCGAGATGGAGGCGGAAGCGCCGCCGCAGCCGCGCGGCGCGGCGCGGGTTCGGCGCCGCCGTCGCCCGCCCAGCTAGCCGCCATCCGGGGGCGATCGCCCGGGCAGAGTGCGCTATGCGGCCGGCCGAGTGTCCATCGCCGCGCCGAGCGGAACCCACCGGTCGATGTTCCGGCGAGTCCAGATCACGCGCTCGATCAGGATGATCTCTTGTTCGCCCTGCAATGGCCTGGGTTCGACCGCTCGCGTGCCGGGACGCTCGAGCACGCCGGCGACCTCGGCGCCGGCCTCGACGGTGAGCCGCTCCTGGATGATGCCGCAGGCCACCTTCGCCGTTGCGGTCAACACCACGGTGTGGGCGGCGATGCCGCCTCTTACCGTGCCGCTGACCAGCGCCTCGTCGGCGACGATCCTGCCGAGCACGCATCCGGTGACGCCCACCGCAACCCTGCGGCCGCTCACGTCGCCGTCGACGCGGCCTTCGATCCGCACCTCGCCGTCCGAGAAAAGGTTGCCGTCGATCCGCACGTCTTCGGCCACGACGGACGCCGCCGACGATCGCGGTTCCGGATGCCACGGCGCGCGCAGGCCGGCAATGTTGTTCGATCCCCGTCCCAGCAAGCGCCCCTCCGGCGACCGCCCCAATTCGCCGCTCCGCCAATAGTCGGCGAACGATCTGCGCTGTCAACGCGGAGCCGGGCAAGCGGCCCCGTGGATCGAGCAATCCACAGCGTTAACCACATCTTTGCGCTGCCATCGGCCTCCGTTGCCGGCGGCGGACGCAGGGAACGCGTGCCGAATGGTGGGCGGTGAGGGTTTCGAACCCCCGACCCTCTCGGTGTAAACGAGATGCTCTACCGCTGAGCTAACCGCCCAAGGTCAGAGGACAGAATATAGACGACAGAGGACAGAAGAAACTCCGGCCGTCATCTGTCGTCCGTCTATCGTCTGGGCTCAGCATCCCTAATGTGCGCGTGCGCGCGAAGAAACGGAGGAGACGATGAGCCAGGAGCAATACGACGCCGGCCTGCGCGAGCGGAAAGCCGTGCTGGGCGCCGACTATGTCGACAAGGCGCTGTCCGCCGCCGATTCGCTCAACGGCGAGTTCCAGCGCATGGTGACCGAATATTGCTGGGGCGGCACCTGGGGCCGTGGCGTCCTTTCGCGGCGCGACCGCAGCCTGCTCAACCTCGTGATCCTCTCGGCGCTCAACCGCCCGCACGAGTTCAAGACCCACATGCGCGGCGCGCTCACCAACGGCGTCTCGCTCGACGAGATCCGCGAGACGCTGCACGTCGTCGCCGTCTATGCGGGCGTTCCCGCGGGCGTCGAGGCCTTCCGCCTCGCGCGCGAGGTGCTCGACGAAAAGGGCATCAGGCCGCCGAAGTAGGCGGTTGCCGAAGTAGGCGGGCACCGACCAGCGCGAACGACGATGCGCATGGCGCTCTGCCTGCCGATGTTGGGGCCTGCCGGTGCCGAGCGGGCCGCAGCCTTCGCTGCGGGCCGCAGCCTTCGCTGCGGGCGAAGCCTTCGCCGCACCCCCCTTTTTCACCTACTTTCACCTACATTCACCTACTTTGACCTACATCTGTCGACATGGCGCCGACGCGTGCCCGCGATGCGCCGGCGCGGCGTCCGAGCGGTGAGGCCCCTCCCCTCACAGAGTAGGCAAAGGTAGGCATTGGTAGACAAAGGTGGACATCGGGCGTCCCGAAACCGGGCCCGGAAGCGGCATCCGCGCGGCCCGCCGAGCGCCCGCCGAAGCGCCAGGTTCGAGCGGTAAACTCAGACCCCTTGGATTCCATTGGCTTTCCTTGGCTTTTATTGGCTTTGGCACGCCGCCGGCTTGGCTTTCCTTGGCTTTTCTCGCGCGCCCACCTTGGCTTTCCTTGGCTTTTCCGTCGCCCGACCTTGGCTTTTATGCTTTCTCGAAGCGCCGCGCGCGGGCCCGGTGCGGCCGGCGCCGCTGCAAGATTTCTGCAAAACATCAGCAAACATCAGCATCAGCGGTCGTTGACGGCGACGATCGCCTGGCGCTGCTCCGAACGCGGCAGCAAGAGACGGCTGGTCACGCGTGTCCGCCGCAATTCAATGGCCGAGATTCACAAATCCAAACAGCGCGGGCGCCGCGTTCGATTGCACGCCGCTCGAGGCCCAGTTTGGCCTATGCGGTGTATGGAACAAAACAGAAACATTGTCAAGCGGAAAATTCGGGCGGCTCGCGCATCAGACGCCGCTCCAGCACCGTCGCGCCTGATGCGTCGATCCAGTGTAGTTGGAACACGCGCTTTGCCACATCATGGCCAACAGCTTGATCTCCGTCATGGACCTCTCCCTCCTTGGATCGGCTGGTTCTTGCAAGCTTACGTTCGATCCGCCGGAGCGGGGAGGTCCATCCCATCATCCCGACCGAAGCGGCTGCGCCCCTTCGGCGCAGCCGCGAAGCGGAGGGATCGCGGGCCGGCTTTGACACGATCCCTCCACTCCGCACGGTGCCCGAGGCGCCGTGCTCCGGTCGGGATGACGGATCATTCATCCCGTGTCCGCCGGGCCGGACGGACGGAGGACAAGCGCTGCACGCCGGTCTTGGCCATCGCCGAAGTAGGCGCGCCGCGGAGCAGGCGGAACCCGTCAGCGGAAGCGCGCGCGTACGAACGACTCCGGAAACTCGAACACATCCCGGTCGTTTTCGTCGATAACCGAGCGAGCGTTGGATGAGCAGCCGTGGCAGACCGCCCTGCGCCGAGGGCGTTGTCCGCGCCGCGCCCGAAAAGCCCGGCTGCGGCAAGCGCGAGCAGCCCTGGGTTCTGGCGGTCGCCATTCTGGGCTCGAGCATCGCGTTCAACGACGACGCCTTCGTCAGCGTGGCCTTGCCGGCGATACAGCGCGAGGTGGTCGAAACCGTGCGCGGCATGCAGTGGGTCGTGAACGTGAACTCGCTCATGCTCGGCGCCCTTATTCTCGTCGGCGGAGCGGCGGGCGACCGGTTCGGCCTGCGACGCATGTTTCTTCTCGGCATGATCATCTTCGCGGCGGCCTCGCTCGGTTGCGCACTCGCGCCCGACGCCGCGTGGCTGATCTCGGCGCGCGCCGCTCAGGGCGTCGGCGGCGCGCTGCTCGTGCCGAGCTGCCTGGCTCTCATCAGCACCAACTTCGCGAAAGGCGAACGCGGCAGGGCTTTCGGCACTTGGGCGGCGTTCTCCGCCCTCGCCTCGGCGATAGCGCCGGTCGTGGGCGGTTGGGCGGTCGATGCGCTTTCCTGGCGCGTCGTTTTCCTGATAAATCTCCCGATCGCGCTTGCCACGATCGTCATCGCCTGCTGGCGCGTGCCCGAGAGCCGCAAAGAGTCCGAACGGGCCGCACCGGATTGGGCCGGCGGGGCCTTGGCGACGGTGGGGCTGGCGGCGCTCGCCTATGCATTGACCGAGGCTTCGAACCTTGGCTGGGCACATTCCGCCGTCATCGGCGCGCTGGCCGCCGGGGTGGCGGCGGCGGCGGCGTTCATTTGGCTGGAACGCCGCCTCGACGCGCCCATGCTGCCGCTCGAGCTCTTTCGCTCGACGACCTTCAGCGGAACCAACGCGCTGACATTCCTGCTTTACTTCGCGCTGTCCGGAGCGCTGTTCTTCGTCCCGCTCAACTTCATACAGGTCCAAGGATATAGCGCTTTCGAAGCCGGCGCCGCCTTTCTGCCCTTCACCGTGATCATGGGCGGCCTCTCGCGCTGGGCCGGCGTGCTGATGGATCGCCACGGCGCCAGGACGCCGCTGATCGTCGGGCCGGTGGTGACGGCGGCGGGCTTCGGATTGCTCGCCGTTCGGGGAATCGGCGGAAGCTACTGGACGTCGTTTCTGCCGGCCATGGCGGTGCTCGGCCTCGGCATGGCGGTGAGCGTGGCACCCCTGACGACGGCGGTGATGGGCGCCGTGCCCGATCGCCGTTCGGGCGTCGCGTCCGGAATCAACAATGCGGTGGCCACCATCGCGGCCCTGTTCGCCGTCGCGCTGCTGGGCACCATCGCCGTCGCCACGTTCGGCGGCGCGCTCGAACGGCGTATGGACGCCCTCCAAATCGCGCCGGAAGCACGCAATGCGATGCGATTGGAAGTTCCGAAACTGGCGGAGGCCAAGGCTCCGTCCGCGATCGATCAAGAACAGCGCCGACGGCTTCAATCCGCGCTGCACGAATCGTTCGTCGAGAGCTTCCGTATCTCGATGTATCTTGCCGCGGCACTCTCACTGCTCAGCGCCGTCGCGGCCGCGCTGACGATTTCGCCTCGGAAGGACGCACGCCGCAAGAGCGAATGAATGGCGGCGTCAGCGACGCACGGTGGTCCGCTTTGCCTCGGCCTCAGGGCCGCTCATAGACGACGACCCCCTCCCGCGCCGCCGCGTAGCACAACGTTCCCGGTATCCGGGCGCGACGGCGAAACGTGCTTTCCCGAATCGGCACGACATCGGCGGGCTTTCGATAGCCGCGGCGCGCCTCGAAGCCCGCGGCCAACGTCACCTTGGACGGCGGCGTGTCGTCGTCGACGACGACGAGCAGATCGTAGTCGCTGTCCGGCCCCGCCGCACCGCGCGCATGCGAGCCGAAGGCGATCACACGGCGCGGCCGAAAATAGGCGACGACCGGATCGAGCAGATCCGGTGGCGGCGCGGCGCTGGCAAGCTTGGTCTCCACCGGCGCACTATGCACGAGCGAATACGGGAGGGCGAAGACTGCCGCCGCTGCAAGGAAGAGCCTTCCCCCGCTTGCGGGGGAAGGTTGGATGGGGGCGAGGCCACAAGAAAATGGCCGCGGCTGAGCTCGCTCGCTGACCCCCATCCCGACCTTCCCCCGCTCTTCGCGGGGGAAGGAGAAAAAGAAAGGGGCGCATTCGCATGCGCCCCTCTTGCTTCGTCGCTGACGCCCCGCGTCAGTGCGTGACGACGGCTTCCTCGCCTTCCTTGGGCTTGGCGGGCTTGGCGGCCTTCTCGTCCTCTTCGGTCCACTCGATCGGCGTGAGCTCCTTGGTCAGCGCCTGCTTCAGCAGCTCGTCGACCGAGGCGATCGGCACGATCTCGAGACCCTTCTTCACGTTGTCGGGAATCTCCGCGAGATCCTTCTCGTTCTCGGTCGGGATCAGCACTCGCTTCAAGCCGCCGCGCAGCGCCGCCAGCAGCTTCTCCTTCAGGCCGCCGATCGGCAGCACGCGCCCCCTCAGCGTGATCTCGCCGGTCATCGCCACGTCCTTGTGCACCGGAATGCCGGTCAGCACCGAGACGATGGCGGTGATCATCGCGACGCCGGCCGAGGGGCCGTCCTTGGGCGTGGAGCCCTCGGGCACGTGCACGTGGATGTCGCGCTTCTCGAACAGCGAGGGCTTGATGCCGTAGCGCGCGGCGCGGGCCTTGACGAAGCTCTCGGCCGCCTGGACCGATTCCTTCATCACGTCGCCGAGCTTGCCGGTGGCCGTCATCTTGCCCTTGCCGGGCAGCATCACGGCCTCGATGGTGAGCAGCTCGCCGCCCACCTCGGTCCAGGCGAGGCCGGTGACGGTCCCCACCATGTCCTCGGTCTCGACCTCGCCGAAGCGGAATTTCCGGACGCCCGCATACTTGTCGAGGTTGCGCGCGGTGACCGTCAGCTTCTTGATCTTGCCGCTCACGATATCCTTGATCGCCTTCCGGGCGAGGTTCGCGATCTCGCGCTCCAGGTTGCGCACGCCGGCCTCGCGCGTGTAGTAGCGCACGAGGTCGCGCAGCGCGCTGTCGGCGAGCGCAAACTCCTCCTTCTTGAGGCCGTGCGCCTCGAGCTGCTTCGACATCAGGTGGCGCTTGGCGATCTCGATCTTCTCGTCCTCGGTGTAACCGGGGATGCGGATGATCTCCATGCGGTCCATCAGCGGCCCGGGCATGCGCAGCGTGTTGGCGGTCGTCACGAACAGCACCTCGGAGAGGTCGTAGTCGACCTCGAGGTAGTGGTCGTTGAAGTTGACGTTCTGCTCGGGGTCGAGCACCTCGAGCAGCGCCGACGAGGGATCGCCGCGCCAGTCCTGGCCGAGCTTGTCGATCTCGTCGAGCAGGAAGAGCGGGTTCGAGCTCTTCGCCTTCTTCATGCACTGGATGACCTTGCCGGGCATCGAGCCGATATAGGTGCGGCGGTGGCCGCGGATCTCGGCCTCGTCGCGCACGCCGCCGAGGGAGACGCGGATGAAGTTGCGGCCCGTGGCCTTCGCCACGGACTTCCCGAGCGAGGTCTTGCCGACGCCGGGCGGGCCGACGAGGCAGAGGATGGGCCCGCGCAGCTTGCCGACGCGCTCCTGCACCGCGAGGTATTCGAGGATGCGCTCCTTGACCTTCTCGAGGCCGTAGTGGTCGTCGTTCAGGATCTTCTCGGCGAACTTGATGTCGTGGCGCAGCTTGGTGCGCTTCTTCCACGGGATCGAGAGCAGCCAGTCGAGATAGTTGCGGACGACCGTGGCCTCGGCCGACATCGGGCTCATCGAGCGGAGCTTCTTCAGCTCGCCCATCGCCTTGTCGCGCGCCTCCTTGGAGAACCGCGTCTTCTTGATCCGCTCTTCGAGCTCGGCGGCCTCGTCCTTGCCGTCCTCGCCCTCGCCCAGCTCCTTCTGGATCGCCTTCATCTGTTCGTTCAAGTAGTACTCCCGCTGGGTCTTCTCCATCTGCCGCTTCACGCGGTTGCGGATGCGCTTTTCCACCTGCATGACGCCGATCTCGCCCTCCATGAAGGCGTAGATCTTCTCGAGCCGCTCGGCGATCGTCGCGCTCTCGAGCAGCGTCTGCTTGTCCGGGATCTTCAAGTTGAGGTGCGAGGCGATGGTGTCGGCGAGCTTGCCGGCGTCGTCGATCTGGTTGATCGAGACCAGCACCTCGGGCGGGATCTTGCGGTTGAGCTTGATGTACTGCTCGAACTGGCCGATGAGCGTGCGCATCAGCGCCTCGACCTCGCGGTCGTCGCCCTTCTGGTCCTCGATCAGCTCGACGGTGGCCTCGAAGAAATTGGGATTCTCGGCGAACTTCAGGATGCGCGCGCGCCGCGCGCCCTCCACCAGCACCTTCACGGTGCCGTCGGGCAGCTTCAGCAGCTGGAGCACGGTGCCGACCGTTCCGACCGAATAGATGTCGCCGGGCGTGGGATCGTCCTGCGCCGCGTTCTTCTGCGTGACGAGCAGGATCTGCTTGTCGTCCTTCATCACGTCTTCGAGCGCGCGGACCGACTTCTCGCGGCCGACGAAGAGCGGCACCACCATGTGCGGGAATACGACGATGTCCCGCAACGGAAGCACCGGATACTGAACCCCGCCTTGTTTTTCGATCATCTCTGAACCTTCGGCTTGGCCGGCCCCTTGCCGGCCGGTAAATCAGGCACGATGCACGTCGCGGCGTGCGGGCGCCGCACCCCAGATTTGGCCACGCAGGTCCGCGTAATCAAGGTGTGCCCGCTAGGGCTGGTGGAGAAGCGCAGGCCCCCGCCCACGGCCTAGGCCGTGTTCTCGCGTTCGCGCGGCCGGTCGGCGTAGATGTAGAGCGGCTTGGCGCGGCCCTCGATCACCTCGCGGCTGATCGCGACCTCGGAGACGCCTTCCAAGCTCGGCAGCTCGAACATCGTGTCGAGCAGATTCGCCTCGAGGATCGAGCGCAGACCGCGCGCCCCGGTCTTGCGCGTGATCGCCTTCTTGGCGACGCCCTCGAGCGCGTCCTTGGTGAAGCCGAGCTTGACGCCCTCCATCTCGAACAGGCGCTGATACTGCTTCACCAGCGCGTTCTTGGGCTCGGTCAGGATGCGGATCAGCGCGCTCTCGTCCAGGTCCTCGAGCGTCGCCACCACCGGCAGGCGGCCGATGAACTCGGGAATGAGTCCGAACTTCAAGAGGTCCTCGGGCTCGCATTCGCGCAGGACCTCGCCGACGCGGCGCTCGTCGGGCGCCCGCACTTCGGCGCCGAAGCCGATCGAGGTGCCGCGCCCGCGCGCCGAGATGATCTTCTCGAGGCCCGAGAACGCGCCGCCGCAGACGAAGAGGATGTTGGTCGTGTCGACCTGCAGGAACTCCTGCTGCGGGTGCTTCCTGCCGCCCTGCGGCGGCACCGAGGCGATGGTGCCTTCCATGATCTTCAGCAGCGCCTGCTGCACGCCCTCGCCCGAGACGTCGCGCGTGATCGAGGGGTTGTCGGACTTCCTGCTGATCTTGTCGACCTCGTCGATGTAGACGATGCCGCGCTGCGCGCGCTCGACGTTGTAGTCGGCCGCCTGCAGCAGCTTCAGGATGATGTTCTCGACGTCCTCGCCGACGTAACCGGCCTCGGTCAAGGTCGTGGCGTCGGCCATCGTGAACGGCACGTCGATGATGCGCGCGAGCGTCTGCGCCAGCAGCGTCTTGCCCGATCCGGTCGGGCCGACGAGCAGGATGTTGGACTTCTGCAGCTCGACGCCGTTGGCCTTGCCGCCGTTGGCGATGCGCTTGTAGTGGTTGTGGACCGCGACCGAGAGAACCTTCTTGGCGTGCTCCTGGCCGATCACGTAGTCGTCGAGCACCTGGCGGATCTCGCGCGGCGTCGGCACGCCGTCGCGCGACTTCACGAGATTGGTCTTGTTCTCCTCGCGGATGATGTCCATGCAGAGCTCGACGCATTCATCGCAGATGAACACCGTCGGCCCGGCGATGAGCTTCCTCACCTCGTGCTGGCTCTTGCCGCAGAAGGAGCAATAGAGCGTGTTCTTCGATTCTCCGCCGGCCTTGCTCATCGACACCACCATCACGCCCCTGAACCCTAACCGCCCGGCGCCCCACGCACCATTACAACGGACGGCCTAACCAATCGAGCATGCCAAATTATGGTGAACAATTTCTTGATTTTCAAACCGATATCTTAGGCAGGGGCCAGGGGCCGGCAAGGCATTTCGTAGTTACCGGCCCGCGAGCGGTTAACGCCTACTTCTTCTCCTTCTCCGGCTGGGCGCCATCGGAGCCTGCCGGGACCGGGCGATTGACCGTGATCTCGTCGATCAGGCCGAATCCCTTGGCTTCCGCCGGGCTCAGGAACTTGTCGCGCTCCATCGTGTCTTCGATCGCCTTCAGGGACTGGCCGGTGTGCTTGACGTAGATGTCGTTGAGCCGCGCCCGGATGGCGAGGATCTCGCGGGCATGGATCTCGATATCCGTGGCCTGCCCCTGGAAGCCGCCCGAGGGCTGGTGCACCATGATCCGGGCGTTGGGGAGGGCGTAGCGCTTGCCCTTCTTGCCGGCCGCCAACAGCAGCGACCCCATCGAGGCGGCCTGGCCGATGCACACGGTCGAAACGTCGCACCGGATGTATTGCATCGTGTCGTAGACCGCCAAGCCCGACGTCACCAACCCGCCGGGCGAGTTGATGTACATGGCGATGTCTTTGTTGGGGTTGTCCGCCTCGAGAAACAGCAACTGGGCGCAGATCAGGCTGGCGATGTGGTCTTCGACCGGCCCGGTCACGAACACGATGCGCTCTTTGAGGAGGCGCGAATAAATGTCGAACGCGCGCTCGCCGCGCGAGGTCTGCTCGACCACCATCGGGATGAGCTGGTTGTGGGCGGCGTAAGGATCGCGCATGGGCCTCAAATCCCCGGTTGGTTCGAGACAAGGGGCCGGACCGCCGGCCCGGCTGCCGGAAACATATAGGTCGGCTATTTCTTCTTTTGAGAGGCCCTCTTCTTTTTGCCTTCGTCCGCGGTCTCGGCCGCGCCCGATTTCTCTGTCGCCTCGGCATCCGCCAGCGCCGTCAGTTCCTTGGGAGTGACCGACTTCTCGCCCACCTTGGCGAGCGCGAGGATGTAGTCCACCACCTTGTCTTCGTAGAGCGGCGCGCGCAGCTGGGCCAGCGCCTCGGCGTTCTTCTGGTAGTAGTCGATGACCTTACGCTCCTGGCCCGGATAGCGCTGCGCGTCGCGCACGATGGCCTGGCCGAGCTCCTCGCGCGCCACTTCGATCTTGTTGCGCTTGCCGACCTCGGCCAGCAGCAGCCCCAGGCGCACGCGGCGCTCGGCGATCTTTCGGTAGTCGGCCCTGAGCTCGTCCTCGGACCTGGCCTTGTCGGCCTCGTCTAGCTGCCCCTGCTTCTTCTGCTCCTCGACCTCGCGCCAGATGAGGTTGAACTCGGCCTCGACCATGCCCTCGGGCACCGCGAAGCCGTGGCCCTCGGCGAGCTTGTCGAGCAGCTGGCGCTTCAAGCGCATGCGCGCGAGCGAAGCGTAGTCGCCCTCGATCTGCTTGCGGATCTGGGCCCTCAAATCGGCGAGGTCCTTGGCGCCCACGCGCTCGGCGAAGGCGTCGCTGGGCTCGGCGGGCACGGCGTGCTTAATCTCCTTCACCGTGACCGCGAAGACGGCGTCCTTGCCGGCGAGATTCTTGGCCGTGTACTCGGCGGGAAACGTGACCTTGACCTCGCGCTTCTCCCCGGCGGCGGCGCCGACGAGCTGATCCTCGAATCCGGGAATGAAGCCGGCGCCGCCGATGCGGAGATGATGCCCCTCGGCGCTCCCGCCCGGGAACGGGGCGCCGCCGATGGTGCCGGCGAAGTCGACGATCAGCACGTCGCCCTTCTCGGCCTTGCGGTCGGCCGCGGCCGGCTTCAAATCCGGATTGCCTTCCGACAGGCGCTTCAGCGCCGTGTCGATGTCAGACTCTTCGACGCCCACTTTGAGCCGCTCCAGCGCGAGCTGGCGGAAATCCATCGGCTCGATGTCGGGCAGCGCCTCCACGGCGAAACGGAATTCGAGGTCCTTGCCTTCCTCGAACTTGCCGACCTCGAGCAGCTTGGGTTGCAGGGCCGGCCTGAGGCCCTTGTCGGTGAGCGCCTTGCTCGCGTTCTCGGAGACCGCCTCTTCGACGACTTCGCTGGCGAGCGCATCGCCGTAGCGCTTCCTGAGCAGTGCCGCCGGCACCTTGCCGGGGCGGAAACCCGGCAGGCGGACATTCTGGGTGAGCTTGGCGAGCTTGTCGGAATACTTCGCCGCGAGGTCGTGGGCGGGAATCACGACCTTGTATTCGCGCTTCAATCCTTGAGACAGAGTTTCGGTCACGTTCATGGCGCTTCGAATGGGGCTGAGCCGCACGGGGCCGGCAGGTCACGCCGCCACGACGCGAGCCCCGGCAAGCCGTTTCGGCGGTGGAACGGAAGGCGCGTTGTATAGGGCCGGCCTGCCGGGCTGGCAAGCCGCGACGCCCGGCGCCGGCGCCGCACTCGGCCGCAGCGCGATGGTTGGGTTACTGCACGTTCCTGCAATCGCGGCCGATGGCCTGCACGGCGGCGACGATGCGCTGCGCCCGCTCCTGCCCGCCCTGTTGCACCATTTGCTGGACTTTCTGACGGGCGTCGTCGCCCTTGTCGGTGAAGACCAGCATCATGATCTCGATGGCGTCGTCGTAGTCGCCGGCCTGCAGCTGCGGCTGCGACGTGCGCACGACGCATTCGCAGGCGGCTTCGCTAAGCCGCCAGTTGGCCCGGCACGCCTGCGCCATGCGCTGCGGCCCCGCCTGGGTGGCAGGCGGCTGCTCGCGGCGCGGCTGGGCGGGCGGCGCTTCGGTGCGCGGCGCCGGCGTTTCCGCGCGCGGGGGCGCCGGATCGGTGCGGGAGGGTTCGCGCACATCGGCCGCGCGCTGATCGCCGCCGGTGACCAGCACGACAATCACGGCGATGAGCGCAAGCAGCAACAATGCCCCGCCGCCGCCGATGATGAACCACAGCGTTTTCTTGTCCATCGGCGCGCCGGCGGCCGCCGGGCGCGGCCCAGCCTGCGCCGGACGCGGAGCAGCCGGCTTCGGCGGCGAAGGCGGCGCCGGGCGCGGCGGCGCGGGAGCGGCCTGGCGCGGAGGCGCCGGCGGTGGCGGCTTCGCCGGTCTGGGAGCCTCCGCCGCCGGCGTAGCCTTGGCTTGGACGACGGTCTTATCCTGATCGCGGACGAGGTCCATCGGCGTGGTCTCGTGCTCGCCGAGGCGGATGCGCGTGTCGTGCCGCACCTCGGCTTCCTGCACATCGACCCAGTCGGACCCGCTCAGCATCTGCGTGCCCGAGCTGCTGCCGAGATCCTTGAGCCGGAAGCGGCCGGCGCCGAGTTCCTCGAGTTCCGCGTGCTGGCGCGAAACCGATTTGTCGGCGAGCACGATGTGGTTGGCGTCGCCGCGGCCGATCTTGTACGTCGCCATGTCGTCCCCTTGCTCCCGGCCGAGGCAGCGCGTCGATGAAGTGTCTGCTCGCGATGGTGAAGTCTTGGTGCGGGCGGAGGGACTCGAACCCCCACGACTTTCGTCACTGGAACCTAAATCCAGCGCGTCTACCAGTTCCGCCACGCCCGCGCGTCCGCTCTATTAGGGAGCGGCGCATGACGGTGCAAGCCCGCCAAGAATCGTGCGGCGGCGCGGGTCCGCGGCCACGCTCACGGCGCCGCACGCCAGTGCGCGAAAGCGAGGCCGAGCACGACGCAGCCTACGCCCAACAGCAAAGCCAGGGTCAGCGGCTCGCCCAGCAGCAGCGCGCCCAACAGCGCGGCCGTGATCGGGCTGAGCGCGAGGAAGACGGTGACCCTGGTGGCGGTCGTGCGCTCCAGCGCCCAGAGCCAGAGATAGAAGAACACGCCGCTGCTGACGCCGATGAAGGTCACGGCGAGCCAGCCGCCGGCGCTGAACCGCGGAAGCTCGGCGTAGAATTCCTCCCCCGCCGCCAGCAGCGCGAGGAAGCCGACCGACGCCAGCATCGCGAGCGCCCCCACCGGCAGGGCCGGATAGCGGCGAAGGTAGGGGCGATACAGCACGCTGCAGAGCGCGCCGCAGAAGGCGCTTGCGAACACGGCCGCTTCGCCGATCCACGCCTCGGCCGCGGCGCCGCGATCGAGCGCCTTGTCGCCGAGCGCCAGGCCCACGCCGCAGATCGTGAGCAGGACACCCGCCGACTTCGCCAGAGTCAGCCGTTCGTGACCGAGCGCCGCCGCCAGCAGCATGGCGAGCAGCGGAAACGTGGCGAAGATCAGCGCCGCGCGGCCGGCGGGAAGGAACTTCAGGCCGAAATTCAGCACCGCGACCACGCCGGCGAATTGGATGATGCCCAGAATCGCGATCGGCAGCAGATCGCGGCGGCGGATGCGCGCGCCCCTGCCGGCCAGCACCACGAACGGAAACAGACAGAGGAAGCCGATCGCATAGCGCAGCAGCGCGAGCGAAACGGGACCGGCATCGTCGACGACGAAGCGCGTCGCCACCAGCGCGGCGCCAACCTGCACGCCGGTCGCGGCCGCCGCCAGCATCGGAAGCACGCCCGCCGCCGGCCCGCCGCCGTCTTTCATGCCGGCGCGCTCTAATGCGGACTCGTCATCCCGACCGGAGCGGGCGCGCCCCTTGGCGCGACCGCGGAGTGGAGGGATCGTGCCGCAACGTCGCACGATCCCTCCACTTCGCGAGCCGCAAGAGCGGCTCGCTCCGGTCGGGATGACGAGTCGAAACGAAGGCTCGCAGGTATCACAACCTCAGCTCCCAGGTCTGGCCGACGAGATCGTGCCCGAAGCTGTGATGCCGGTCCTCCGCGATGAGGCGGAAGCCCTTGCTTTCGTAGATGCGGCGCGCCGCGTGCAAGATGTCGTTGGTCCACAGCATGATCTTGCGGTAGCCGGCGCGGCGCGCGAACGCGATGCACTCCTCGACGAGGCGGCGGCCGATGCCCAGGCCCCGCGCCGCGGGATCGACGATCAGAAGCCGCAGCTGCGCGACCGCGGCGGACTTCCTGACGAGAAAGACCGAGCCGACGTTCTCGCCGTCCTTCTCGGCGATCCAGCAGCGCTCGCGCTTCGGATCGAATCGGCGCACGAACCTGGCCGCGATCTCCGCCACCAGCGCCTCGAAGGTTTCGTCCCAGCCGTACTCCTCGGCGTAGAGCGAGCCGTGGCGGCTCACCACCCAGCCGATGTCGCCGGGCTGATGCGGACGAATGAGGTAAGGCGTCTTCGCCTCGGGCCGCGCTTCGAGCAGTCCCTCGATCGAATGCATCGCGGCGACGAGACGCTCCTGCTCCCCGCCCGGCAGGGCGCCGAGCCACGCGCCGATCTCGTCGCGCGAGCGCGCATTGATCTGCGCGAAGGCGCGCTGGCCCTTCTCGGTAAGCACCAGGTGGCTGATCCGGCGATCGCTCGCCGAGCGCTCGCTCGAAACGAGCCGGCTCCTGGCAAAGCGCCCGAGAATGCGGCTGAGGTATCCCGGATCGAGCCCGAGATCCCGTGCCAGCTCGCTGGCGGTGGGCCGGTCGCGCTGCCCGAGCTCGTAGAGCACGCGCGCTTCGGCGAGCGAGAACGGCGAGCGCAGATAGCCTTCGCGCAGCACACCGATCTTCTGCGTGTAGAACCGGTTGAACCGCCGGACCGCGGCGACGCGCTGGTCGAGATTGACCTCGGGCATGGGAGCGCCGATACGCTGATTTATGCCATTGTCAACAAGATGATTGACTCAGTCAAGGACATGCGGGCCAGGCCGCTGGCCTTGCCGAGCGCGGCGGGTCGACCCAGATTGCTGCCATCGTCAGCATGCGAGGGAATCCCGATGTCGACGCGCGCCGTGCTCGAGAAGATCGAGGCCCTGTCCGATCGCCAGAGCGGCCTGCCCATTCTCGGCGCGCGCAAGGGCAAGCTGCTGGCCGAGCTGGTGCGCACGCACAAGCCGCGCCACATCCTCGAAGTGGGCACCCTCATCGGCTATTCGGCGATCCTGATGGCCGCCGAGCTTCCGCCCGGCGCGCGCATCACCTGCGTCGAGGTGAGCGCCGACAATGCCGGCAAAGCGCGCCGGAACTTCGCCGACGCGGGCGTGGCCGACCGCATCGAGGTCGTCGTCGGCCCCGGCCGCCGCGTGATACCGACGCTCAAGGGCCCCTTCGACTTCATGTTCATCGATGCGGCCAAGGAAGAATATCTCGACTACTTGAAGGCCGCCGAGCCGAGCCTTGCCAAGAACGCCGTCGTCGTCGCCGACAATGTCGGCATGTTCCGCAACGAGGTGACGCCGTTCCTCGACCACGTGAAGAAGGGGGGCGGCTACACGAGCGAGACGCACGATTTCGGCTCGGACGCGGTCGAGGTGAGCCGGCGGAAGGGCTAGAGCGCGTTCCGATTCGGTGGAGACGTCTCATGCGTAGGGGCGCGCTGCGCGCGCCCTCTTTCCACAAACGCGCGGCTAGAGCAGTGCGCACAGCGATTGCTTGCCATCCCATGCCGGTGCGGCGTCGGCAGGGCGCGCGCCGCGCGCCCCTACGCGGGATGGGCCGAGTCTACCTCTTCGGGACTGATCTACGCTCGCGTGCCCCAGCTCAGGCCGGCTCGGTCTCGACCCCTGCTTCGGCCAACTCCTTGAAGCCGCCGATGTTGAAGACCGAGCGGTAGCCCATGTCCTTCAGCACCTTGCCGCTGAGCGCCGAGCGGCCGCCCGAGGCGCAATAGACCAGCATGGTCTTGTCCTTCGCGAGCGCTGGATTGTAGTAGGGGCTCTCGGGGTCGGCGTGGAACTCGAGCATGCCGCGCGAGACGTTGAGGGCGCCTTTGATCTTCCCGCTCTTCGCGACTTCTGTGCCGTCGCGCACGTCGAGGATGACGGCGCCGCCCTCCTCGAGCTTCTTCTTCGCCTGATCGGGCGCAAGGCGCGGCACCGCCTGGTTCGCCGCCGCCATCATCTCTTTCACTGTCGCAGCCATGGCCTTTCTCCGGTTGGCCCTCGCCCCGGCGCAAGGATGGCCTTCGGCACAGAGCGAAGCAAGCTCGATTGCGCGCCGCTACTGCTGCGGCGCCGCGCGATAGTCGATCGCGTCGCAATTGCGGTGGCGCGCGGCCGCGCATTTCGAATACTTGACGCTGTCCCCGAGCTCGTCGACGAGCCAGACGCCGAGCGCCACGATGGCGAGCACCACGACCGCGCCGCCGATCGTGCCCGCGAGCCTGCTTCCACCATCGTCGCCATCGTCACCGTTCCGAGCCATGCAGGGTCAGGCGGCGGCCATCGGCTGCGATGCGGCGCGCGCGCCGGCCTCCCCCGGCGCTGGCGCGTCGTCCGGCGCGGGGGCGCCCCGGTCGAACAGCTGGTCCCACCGGCGATCGAGGCGCCGGCGCGCCTCTGCCAGCGCAACCGCGCGATAGGCGGTTCCTTCCTTTTCCGTGAGGCCGAAACGCACGAGCTTGCCGAGCGAATCCTCGAACTCGAAATCGAGGGTGCAGCTCCATTTCTCGCGGAACCAGGCTTCGATGCGGCCGTCGAGCTCGGCGCCTTCCACCGGCCCCTTCGCCACGAGAAGGAAGTGGTAGCCGAGCAGCATTTCCTTGCACTCCTCCTCCTCGGCGGCGTCGATGAGGCGGTGGAAGACGCCGGCGTTGGTGTCGAGCTTCTTGAAATAGAGATTGTCGGCGAGGACCTTCAGAAAGAGAATCTTGCGGTTGCGGAAATTGCTGAACTGGCGCCAGAGGTAGCCGCCGATGGCGAAGAGGCCGGCGGCGAGGCCCAGCAGCGCGGCGTCGTCGAGCAACACCTCGTCCTTCCGCCAGCCCAGCCAAAAAGCGAGCAGCGCGCCCAGCAGCACCGCGACGGCGCCGAGCCTGGTGATCGCGATGATGGCGCCGCTCACCAGCGCGGGAACGCCGATGGCGAGTTTGTCGATCGCCTTCATGCGCACCTCGGCGTTGGGGAACAGCATCTCCACGTCGGCTTTGGGGATGTCCTGGAACAGCTTGATGAACACCGTGCCGGGCACGAAGAGGAGCCGCTTGCTTCGCCGCCGCTTGAAGTGGTCCGCGTCCTTGAAGCGGACATAGACGAGCACGCGGTCGTAGTTGACGAATTTCAGCACGCGCTTGCGCAAACCGAACCAGCTCGTCATCCGCTCGGCGCGCCGGCTCTCGCCGCGCTTGAACACCAGCACTTCCGCGAAGTCGTCGTAGTTGACGTGGAGGCGCACTTTGAAGATCGATTCCTCGATCAGCGCGCGGTGCAGGTCCTCGCGCGAGACCGCCTCGAAATTCGCGCGTTCGAGCACCGCGGTCAGCGCCTCGACGAGTTCGCGCGGGTGCGGCGGGGGACGCGCGCCATCGACCGTCTTGATGGCCCGCGTGTCGGCGTCGGCGGCGACCGGCGCGTAGGCGTCCTTGAGCGCCTCCAGCCTGGCGTGGAACTCGTGATGGACGAGGCCCGCGATCAGGGCCGCGCAATGGCCGAACGCATCGGCGTCATCGCCCGAGAGCGCGCCCTCGGCCAGGCACATCGCGACGATGTCGCGCTTGCGAAACGGTATGAAGCGCGCGCGCTTGGGCCGCGATCCGTGCATGCGTTCCTCCGGCGCGCCCATGTTATGCCGATGGCGCCGGCCCCGAAAGCGTTCTATTCCCCGCCGGGGAATTGCCTTTGCCCATGAGGGCGGCGGAGCGTCGGGGCGCGTGCATGGACCGGGAGGCCAACAGTTTCGGAGACCGATTGCGCTGGTGGCGCGACCGCCGCGGCCTGTCGCAGCTCGCGCTCGCCGGGGCCGCCGAGACGACGCAACGGCACCTGAGCTTTCTCGAATCGGGCCGCACCGCGCCGAGCCGCACCATGGTGTTGCGCCTCGCCGGCGCGCTCGACCTGCCGCTGCGGCAGCAGAACGCGCTGCTGCTCGCCGCCGGCTTCGCGCCGGCTTGGCGCGAGCGCGACCTCGCCGCGCCCGAATTGGCGCAGGTCAATCGCGCGCTGCAATTCATACTCGACCAGCAGGAGCCCTACCCCGCGTTCGTCGTCGACCGCCGCTGGCACCTGCTGCGCGCCAATGCCGGCGCGCGACGCTTCGTCGAATTCCTGCTGGGCCCCGCGCCGCCGCCTGTGCCCGGCGCCCCGCCGCCCAACCTCGCCGAGGCGCTGCTGGCGCCAAACGCGCTCCGGCCGTTCATCGTCAATTGGGAGGACACCGCGCGCTTCTTCCTCCGCGGCGTCCAGGCCGATGCCGCCGCCGACGGCACCGCGGAGACGGCCGCGCTGCTCGCACGCCTCCTCGCCTATCCGGGGCTGCCGGCGCTCTACGAGGCGCTTCCGCCGGGAGACGCGAAGGCGCCGGTGCTCGCGATCGATTTCCGCAAGGGCGAAAGCTCCTTCCGCCTGTTTACCACCATCGCCACGCTCGGAACGCCGCTCGACGTGACGCTGCAGGAGATCCGCGTCGAGTGCTTCTTCCCGGCCGACGAAGCCAGCGCCGCGCTTCTCCGCGCCTGGGCCGCGCGCGGCTGACGGGCTCGCGCCGATTCATACCGACGCGCCTTTGTTTTGATCGTCATCCCGACCGAAGCGCCCGCTCTTGCGGGCGCGAAGTGGAGGGATCGCGCGCCAAGTTCGCGCGGCGTGCGGCGGGAGCAGTGGCGTGCCCCTGCGATCCCTCCACTGCGCGAGCGGCAAGGGCGGCTCGCTCCGGTCGGGATGGCGAGTCAATATTTTGGCGCGCTGGTATCATTCCCTGCGGCGGAATTGCGGGGCGCATGCCGCTGAGGCTCCATCCACCCGCATCGGCGATGGAGCGGCCATGAGCGAGCGGATCGGCGTGTTGGCGGGCGTGCTGTCCTGCACGGTCGGCGGCTCCGCGGGGGTGGCAACGCGCTATCTCGTCGGCGTGCTCGACCCGGATGCCGTCGCCGCGTTTCGCTTCGGACTCGGCTTTCTCGTCCTGCTGCCGCTGGCGTTCCGCGAGCGCTGGCCGCGCGGGCGTGACTGGATCGGCGTGGCGCTGCTCGGCCTTCTGTTCTTCGGGGTCTTCTTCGTCCTGTTCAACCTCGCGCTCGTCTACACCACGGCCGCGCGCGGCGCGCTTGCGCTCTCGGTGCTGCCGCTCGTCACGATGGCGCTCGCCGCGCTGCTCGGCGTCGAACGCCTCACGCCGCGCAAGACCGCGGGTGTCATGATCGCCGTCGCCGGCGTCGCCGTGGCGCTCGGCGCCGGGCTTACCTCCGCCCCGGCCGGTGCGTGGCGCGGCGAGCTCATCATGGCGGGGGCCACGCTGTGCATGGCGCTCTACAGCATCTGGTCGCGGCCCTTCGTGACGCGCTCGAGCCCGACCGGCTTCCTCGTCTCCGGCATGGGCATCGGTGTAGCTGCGCTCATCCTCGTCGGGGCGATGCGCGGCAGCTTTGCGGCCGTGGCGGATTTCACGCCGGCGCAGTGGGGCGCCCTCCTCTACCTCGGCTTTTTCGGCGGCGCCGCCGCCTTCTGGCTCTGGATCTGGGCGTTGAAGCACGCCAGCCCGACACGCGTCACGGCGACCATGACGGTCAATCCCGTCGCCGCCGGCCTCCTCGCCGGACTGCTGCTCGGCGAACCTGTCGGGCTCAACCTCGCGCTCGGCGTTGCCGCGGTCCTGGCCGGGATCTGGATCGCCGCCACCGATCGGCGCGTTCGGCCTGCGCCAGCCGCGTAGTTTTTCCGGAAGAACACGCCGGCCGCGCCCGCGCATTTACATAATGCGGGGCGCGCGGGCCGCCTCGACCCTGGACGGGGGAACCGCATCGCGCGTGGCGGCGTTATCAGGCCGGCCCGGCGCTTTCTTCTCGGCATCGGGTGCCGGAGTGCGAGTCCGAAAGGAGGTCTGCCATGCGCACGAAATTGCTGGGGTTCGCCAGCGCGCTCATGCTTGCCGCGCCGCTTGCCGCGACCGCGGAGGCGGCGCCGGCGCATTGTTTCGACATGTTCGGAGCGGCCGTCGGCCCGAGCTATGACACCACGCTTCCCAATCATCATTGGATCGAATGGGTGCACGCGCGGGGCGGCACGTGCCGAACTCTTCAGCACCACGAGGTCGCGTTCTACAGCGCGCGCCCGCTCGGCTACCCGGCCGAATACGCGCTGACGGTGACGCCGGCGGCGCCGCCCTCGGCCGCGGGCCCGCCCGTGCTCCATTCTCAGCCGCCCTCGACCATCACGTCCGTGTGGCTCGGCGATTCGGCGCGCGCGGCCGAGCTCGTGACCATCGCCTACGCCCGGCGCGGCCGGCCCGTCGCCATCGTCTCGGACACGGGGCGCGTGATCTACAGGGCCGACGGCGTGTGGCGCATCTACGACGTGGCGTGGCGCGACGGCTATCGCCGCCAAGTCGCCGTACACATGCGCCCGACTCGCGACTACTACGCGATCGAAGCGGATGACGCCGAAAGCTGGAGCGCCTCGGTTTATCTCGGGCGCTAGCGCGCGACCGCCTCATTTCGGTTTCGGCCGATGCGAGCCTCTATCGGCCGATAGGAGGCGCGGGCGCCCCGCCCCCCGGGCGCGGGCGTCCGCCGCCTCTGATCTTCGGGCGGCGCGGCGCTGGTGGCCCGGAGCCGGCCCCGGCGGCGTCGCGGACCTGATCGCGCCGGTGCCCGCGAAATGAAGCGGCCCGCTTCGCAGCGGGCCGCTTCGCCGTCCACCCGAGAACAAGCCGTTAGTAGCAGATCCAGCCGTAGACCGGATGCGGGTGCGAGTAGCAGTTGGGGCCCGGATACTGCTGCATGTAGTAGTCGCCGCCGGGGCCGTAGTTGTTCCAGCCGCCGCGCCGCGCTTCGACGATGCTGCCAGACGCGTGCGCGGTCGCGGCGCCGAACGCGAGGGCCGCGAGCGCCGCGGCGAGGATGAGCTTTTTCATGGCGGTGAGCCTTTCATGAGATTTCCGGCAAGAGCCGCAAAGAAGCGGCCCGATCTGCCGCGGACTATCTCACACGGGGCTGAACGGCGCAGTGACGGTCGTCATGTGACGGCCGTCATAGGTAGAGACACGCCTAACTCGCCTTGCGGCTCAGCGCGCCCACGCTGGAAAGCTGCTTCTCCACCGCCCTCGCGACGGCTATCCAGAGCGCGGCACTCTCGCCATCGCCGCGGCGGCGCACGGCGCGCGTGCGCTTCTCCATGAGCTCGACTGCACGGGGCCCGTAGGCAGCGACGAGCGCGCGGGCGGCCCGCACGAGTTCGTCGGGCGTGACGCGCAAGGGATTCCGGCGGTAGGGCCAATCGGCCTCCGCTCCAGCTCCGGTTTGCGGGGGCGCGCGATCCATGGCCGGCCTAGAGCTTGACGTTGGCGTGCTGATCGCGCCCGATCTCGGGCTGCTCGCCGGCGACGTAGGCCTTTGCGGCCGCGAACGCGTATTCGATCGCCCGCACGCCGGCCCGGTCCCAGTACTCGCCGTTTTCGGCGAGCACCGCGACGACGCAAAGGTCGGGGTCGTTGGCGCCTTTCGGAAACCAGGCAGTCCATGCGTTCGACCAATAGCGCTCGAGCAGCAAGCGGTCGCGCACGACCCGCGCCTTTCCGGCAATCGTGGCGTAAGCGCCGCCGCCCTGAAATGTCACCAGCACAGCGGGATCGGACTCGATCTCGGCAATCTTGGCCGATTGCAGGCTGGTCACGAAAAAGGCGTCGCTGCCGGGCGAAAGATGCGCAACGGCCATCGGGCGCGCATGCATCTTTCCCTCCGGCGTGTGACTCACCAGCATGGCGTGATCGAATCGCCGGAGCAGCTTGTGCAAATGCTCGCGTGTTTCTTGGGCCATGGCTCGATTTCGACAGGGATTCCCGCGCGGAGTCGCCAGCCGCGCCTCCGACAAAACGCCGGAAATAGGCGCGGGTTCCGCGCGTGGGCTGCGCGAAAGCGCGCAACACCGCGGCGGTGCCCGCGCAAATGCGATTTTCCAGAGACCTGCGCGCATGCGTCGCGGAACCCGTGATTGCGCCATCGCGTTTAGCGTTCGGTATCCGCACAGCGCCGCGCTCACGCGCGGAAAAATGGAGTCGAGATGAAAAGCAAACTGTTTCTGCTTGCCGGCGGTTGCGCGCTCGCGCTCGCCGCGCCCGCCGCCGCGGCGCCGGGACACTGCTTCAGCGCATCCGGCCAGCCGATCGGCCCGGTCTACGACACCGAGCGGCCGAATACGCAATTCATCACGTGGGTGCAGGCGCGCGGCGGCGAGTGCCGGGCTTTGCGCGCCGACGAAGTGACGCTCTACCGCGGCCAGCCCGACGACTATCCCACCGAATTCCGGCGCACCGAAATCCAGGAGCGCCCGCTCGACGCATCGCCGGGCGCGCCGCGAACGCTGCGCGAGGCCGCTCCGCCGCCGAGCCTCGCCTGGCAGGGCGATCCCACGCTCGTGCGCCGGCTTATCGTCACGCACTATCACTCGACCGCGCCCAACCTGACCGTCACGGACACCGGCCGGGTCGTGGCGCTTTCGCAGGGCGGGGCCTGGCGCATCTACGAGACCGTCTATCCGGACGGCTCGCGCCGCCAGGTCGCGGTCCAGATGCGCCCGGACCGTCAGTACGTGCTGATGGAAAGCACCGACGGCGCCCGTTGGAGCGAGTCCATCGAGCTCGAAGAGTAGCGAGGGAGACAAGTGCGCGGCGCCTCGCGGCGCGGCGCGCCTGGCGGGGCGCCGCGCGCGATATTGCGCAGGGGCGCCGATCAATCGTCCGCGCTCTTGAGCCGGCTGAGCCGTTTCATGACCAGCGGCGCCGCGAGCGCGATCAGCGCAAGCGCCAGCAGCGTCGCTGCTACGGGGCTCTGGATCAGAGCCAAGGGATCGCCGAGATTGATCTGCAGCGCGCGGCGGAACTGCGTCTCGGCCAAGGGGCCGAGGATCAGGCCGACGACGACCGGCGCGATCGGATAGCCGTGCCGGCGCATGAAAAAGCCCATGAGGCCGAACACCGCGAGCATGCCGAGCTCGACCGCCGAGGGCTTGGCGGCGACCGTCCCCGTCACCGCGAAGATGAGAATGCCGGCGTAGAGCCAGGGCCGCGGGATCGCGAGCAGGCGCACCCAGAGCCCGACCAGCGGCAGGTTGAGGATCAGCAGCATCGCGTTGGCGATGAACAGGCTCGCGATGAGGCCCCAGACCAGCGCCGGCTTCTCGGCGAACAGCAGCGGTCCGGGATTGAGATTGTATTGCTGGAAGCCGGCCAGCAGCATCGCCGCCGTCGCCGAAGTGGGCAGGCCCAGCGTCAGCAGCGGTACGAGCGTGCCGGCCGCCGACGCGTTGTTGGCGGCCTCGGGCCCGGCGACGCCCTCGATGGCGCCCTTGCCGAACTCCTCTTTATGCTTGGCGAGGCGCCGTTCGGTCGAATACGAGAGGAACGTTGGGATCTCGGCGCCGCCCGCGGGCAGCGCTCCGATGGGGAAGCCGAACGCGGTTCCGCGCAGCCACGGCGCCCACGACCGCTTCCAGTCGGACTTCGTCATCCACAGCGAGCCGCGCACCGGCTCGATCGTCTCCGGCTCGCGGCGCCGGCGCGAGGCCACGTAGAGCGCCTCGCCGACCGCGAACAGGCCCACCGCTAAGGTCGTGATCTCGACGCCGTCGAGCAGCTCGGGCACGCCGAAGCCGAGCCGCGCCTGCCCGCTCAGCTTGTCGAGGCCGACCAATCCTAGCGCCAAGCCGACGAAGAGGCTCACGAGGCCCTTGCGCGGGTTGCTGCCGAACGTCGCGGAGACAGTGACGAAAGCGAGCACCATCAGCGCGAAATAGTCCTCGGGACCGAACTTGACCGCGATCTCGACCAGCCACGGCGCCAAAAGCGCGATGCCGAGCGTCGCGATGAGGCCGGCGACGAAGGACCCGGTCGCAGCGGTGGCCAGCGCAGGCCCGCCGCGGCCGGCCTTCGCCATCTTGTTGCCCTCGAGCGCGGTGGCGAGCGAGGCGCTCTCGCCGGGCGCGTTCAGCAGGATGGCCGTCGTCGAGCCGCCATACATACCGCCGTAGTAGATGCCGGCGAACATGATCAGCGAGCCGGCCGGATCGAACTTGTAGGTGATGGGCAGCAGCAGCGCCACGGTCAGCGCGGGGCCGATGCCCGGCAGCACGCCCACGACGGTGCCGAGCAGCACGCCGACCATCGCGAACACCAGGTTCAACGGCTGCACGGCGACGGCAAAGCCATCGGCGAGCGCGGTCAGCGATTCAAGCATGGGCGTTCACAAGGAAAAATCTTTGAGCGCGCGTACGAGCGGATCGAGACCGCGCTGGACGAGCTTCTCGAGCGGGCCTTCCGGCAGCGCGAGCGTCAACGCGCGCGTGAAGACGGCGTAGACGATCAGCGCGAGCGTTAGCCCGATCGCGATGTCGGCCACCGGCGCGCGCCGCCCGAACGCCCAGGCGGTTCCGGCGAACAGCACCGTGCAGGCGAGGATGAACCCGCCGCCGAGCGTCATCAGCGCGATGAGCGCCGCCAGCGCCGCCATGATCGCGACCACCGCGGCCGCATCGATCGCGCCCTCCTCCGCGCCTTCGCCATCGGCCGCGCGCGGACGCCAGGCGGCGAGCACGGTCGCGAGGCCGAGCACCAGCAGACCGGCCGCGATCATTGTCGGCGCCACGCTCGGGCCGACGCCGTACACCGAGCCCGGCGGCAGCCGCTGCGCATCGGCGAACACCAGCGCCGCCAGCGCCAGCAGGATCAAGCCGATGACAAGCTCGGAGACAGCGATCCGCCCGCGCGCCCTCGTCTGCACGATCGCCTCCGGCGGAGCACGGACGCGCTGCGCGGACCTATTTTGCGAGGCCGACCGATTTCAGGATGTCGGTCACGCGCGTCTGCTCGCTTTTCAAGAATGCGGCGAACTCGGCTTCGGCGAGATAGGCGTCGTCCCAGCCTTTCTGCTTCAGCACCTCGGCCCAGGCCGGCGATTTCACCATCTTCTCGACGGCGTCGCTCAGCGCCTTGCGCTTCTCGGGCGCGAGATCGGGGCCGGCCACGACCGAGCGCCAGTTGGCGATGACGAGATCGATGCCCTGCTCCTTGAGCGTCGGCGCGTCGACGCCGGGGAGCCGGTTCGCCGACGTCACCCCAACGAGCCGAAGCTTTCCCGCCTTGATCTGTCCCTCGAACTCGCCGTAGCCGGAGATGCCGGCCGTTACCTTGCCGCCGAGCAGCGCCGCCAGCGCCTCGCCGCCGCCCGAGAACGGCACGTAGTTGATCTTGGACGCGTCGGCGCCCGCCGCCTTGGCGAACAGCGCCGCCGTGATGTGATCGACGCCGCCCGCCGAGCCGCCGGCCCACGTCACCTTGCCGGGATTCTCCATGACCGCGGCGGCCAGCCCCTTCGCGTCCTTGAGCTGCGAGTTCGCCGGCACGACGATGGCAAGATATTCGCCGGTGAGGCGCGCGATCGGCGTCACCTTGTCGAGCGTCACCGGGGCCTTGTTGGTGATGATCGCGCCGACCATGACGAGGCCGTTGACCATCAGCTGGTTGCCGTCGCCCTTGGCGCCGTTGATGAACTGCGCGAGCCCGACCGTGCCGCCGGCGCCGGCGACGTTGACGACCTGCACGCTCTTGGCCGCGCCGCTCGCGACCATCGCCGACTGCATCGCGCGCGCGGTCTGGTCCCAGCCGCCGCCCGGCGCGGCCGGGGCCGTGATCTTTAGCTCCATCTGCGCGGCCGCGGGCGTGGTCAGAAACGCCAGCAACGCCGCAGCGCCTGCCAGACGAACCATCGTATCGCCGACCCGCATCGCGTCCTCCCTGCTGTTGGAATTGTCTAGGCGAACCTAACAGATCGGCGCGTGGGCGGCGAGCGGGCGGCGAAGTAGGTAACCCCCTCCCCCCTCGAATCACCTACTTTCGCCTACATTCACCTACTTTTCGCGGCGATTCACCTACATCGAACCTACATTCGACCTACAACGGACGGCATCGCTCGCGGACGTAAGACATTTCGCACCCACAGCGCCCGATGTCATTCGAGACTTGCATCTCCAAACAACGCGGCAGAGCGGGCACGCGTCCGCCCTGGCCCAATCCGGGCCATGCGCGGAGATATGGAACGAAACAAGAATACGTCAAGGGCCCGCGTTCTCGCGCATGGCGGCGAAGAACTTGGCGTGACCGTCGAGGATTTCCGCCTCGGCGGCGCGGTTCGGCTCGAGCGACCACTCGTTCCATTCGTAGGTGCCGCCGAGCAGGATGCCGTCGCGCCGCGGCATCATGTAGAGGCTGCCGTAGAGCGTCACATAGTCGATCTCGGGCTGCGGCAGCAGCACCGTGAGCTGGCCCTTGACCGGCACGAGATCGGCATCGCCGACCAGCGCGCGCGCGCCGAGCCCTGTGCAGTTGACGATCGCGGGCTCGGCGAGGGCCAGGACCTGCGCCATGTCGGCGAATTCGCGCGAGACAATGCGCCCGCCGGCGAGCAGGAAATCACGCAAGACGGCTGCGAGATAGACCGGCGTCTCGATCATCATCGTGACGAACCGGCCCACCTCCTCGGCCGGAAACGGGTGCGTGCCTGGCGCGAGGGTCCGTGCCTCGGGGAAGAGATCGCGCAGCGCGTCCTCGCGTACGCCGCCGCCCACGGCATAGTTGGTCCGCCAGCGCACGCCGTAGTGCTCGCTGACCAGATCCTGGAACGCCCGATGCGCGATGTGCGCCGCGCGCTCGAAGCGTTCGCCGTCCGCCGACACCAGGAACGGGTTCCACTGCGCCGCCGCGACGGCCGAGGTCGTCTGCGGCGGCAGGTCCTTGGCGTAGATGGTGACGGCCGCGCCGCGCCGCTGCAGCAGCCGCGCCGTGGCCAGGCCGACCGCGCCCGCGCCGATGACGGCGATCTTCTCCGGAAGCGCGCCGCCCTTCTCCAGCTCCTCGATCGCGAGCTGCGCGGTGCCCCAGGAGAGGCTGACGCCCCCGCCGCCATGGCCGTAATTGTGCACGACGGTTTTCTCGCCGAACGCCTCGCGCTCGACTCTGACGCCCGAGCGGCGATAAGGCCGGAGGCCGACGACGGTGCGAATGACGCGCTCGGCCGCGACATTGACGGGCGGGAGCTTGAGGCGCGGCGGCGGAGGTGGCGCCTCGAACAGGCCGCCCCAGCGCCCGAGCGCGAATCCGCCCGCCCCTCCCGCCGCGAGAGCGCCGAGCCCCGTCAACAGCGCGCGCCTGTCCATGGTGTCGCTCTCTAGCGGGCGTTTGTGGCGGGTTTTGGCAAAGGTCGCTTTCGAGAGAAATCCGGCCCTGCGGACGCGCCGGCCCTCACTTCCCATTGCTGCGCCGAGGCGCAGCAATGGGCCCCTTCTCTCCCAAAGGGAGAGAAAAGAAAGTGGCCGCCCTTTCTTCTCTCTCCCTCCGGGAGAGAAGGGGCCCGTTCGCCGCCTTGCGGCGAATGGGAAGTGAGGGACGGCGCGTTCCCTCTGGTCTACCGTCCCAACCTTGCCAGCATCGCTCTTGCGCAGGCGTCGAGGATCGCGTCGGCGTCGATGCCGTGGACGCGGTAGAGGTCGGGGATGTCGGCGGACTGGCCGAACTTCTCGACGCCCAACGGATACGAGCGGTGGCCGGCGACGGCGCCGAGCCAGGAGAGCGTCGCCGGGTGGCCGTCGATCACGCTGACGATCGCCGCGTCGCGCGGGAGCTGGGCGAGCAGCGTTTCGATCGGTGCACGCGGAAGCGCCCCCACCCTGCCCTCCCCCGCAAGCGGGGGAGGGTTCTTGGCTTCGCGGCGCGCGCGCTTGGCGGATTGCCAATCGTCGTGCAGGCGGTCCGACGACGTGATCGCGAGCAGTGCTGCGCCCGGCACGTCCTCGAGCAGCGCCGCGTGTGCTTCCTTGGCCTCGGCGGCGACGGGCCCGGTATAGGCGATGGCGACGGCGCAATCCGGGCCGGGCGGGACGGCCCAATAGCCGCCGGCGATCACGGCGGCGCGCAAGTCGGACGTCATCGCGCGCCGAGGCTGATCGAGCGGGCGCGTCGAGAGGCGCAGATAGACCGAGCCGCCCTCCTCGGCCTGCATGTGGCGGAAGCCCCAGGCCATGATCGACGCGAGTTCGTCGACATAGGCCGGCTCGAACGAGGCGAGGCCGTCGGCGGCCATGCCGATCAGCGGCGTGCCCACCGATTGGTGCGCGCCACCCTCGGGTGCGAGCGTGATGCCTGCGGGCGTCGCCACCAGCATGAAGCGCGCGCCCTGATAGAGCGCGTAGGTCATCGCATCGAGCCCGCGTGCGATGAAGGGATCGTAGAGCGTGCCGACCGGCATGAGGCGCGTGCCGAACAGCTCGTGCGAGAGGCCGAGCGCGCCCAACAGGATGAAGAGATTGTTCTCGGCGATGCCGAGCTCGATGTGCTGGCCGCCGCGCGTCATCTTCCAATGCTGCGCCGAGACGACGCCTTCATGCTTGAACACGTCCTCGCGCTCGATGCGGCTGTAGAGCCCGCGCCGGTTCACCCAGCCGCCGAGATTGGTCGAGACCGTCACGTCGGGCGAGGTCGTCACGATGCGGCGCGCAAGCTCGCTGTCGGCGCGCCCGAGCTCGTTCATGATCCGGCCGAAGCCCTCCTGCGTCGACATGCGCGGCGCGATGTCGACGGTGAGGGTCTCGGGCACGTCGACGCGCGGCGCCGAGTGCCGGCGCGGATAGCGCTGCGCGAACGGCACCGATCCGAGGAAGTCCTTGATGCGCGCCGGCGGCAGATCGAGTCCGGAAACGGCATCCCATTCGGCGCCGTCGGGCACGCGCATGCTTTGCTTGAACCCCGCCATCTGCGCCTCGTTCATGAGTCCGGCGTGGTTGTCCTTGTGCCCCGCGAACGGCAGGCCGTAGCCCTTGATCGTGTAGCAGATGAACGCGGTCGGCTTGTCGTCGGGCACGGCGTGGAAGGCCTCGAGCACGGTCTCGAGATCGTGCCCCGCGAGATTGGTCATCAGCGAATGGAGCGCGGCATCGTCCAGCCGGTTCAGCAGCGCCTTGATGCCCGGCTTCGCTCCGATGTCGGCCTGGAGATGCGCGCGCCAGCCGGGCCCGCCCTTGTAGACGAGCGCGGAGTAGACCGAGTTCGGGCAATCGTCGATCCACTGGCGGAGCGCGTCGCCGTCGGGCGCGGCGAACGCGGCTTCGAGCTTCTTGCCGTATTTCAGGGTCACGACGCGCCAGTCCATCGCCAGGAACATGCGGTCGATGCGGTAGAACAGGCGGTCGGAGACGACGTTGTCGAGGCTCTGGCGGTTGTAATCGATGACCCACCAGACATTGCGCACGTCGTGCTTCCAGCCCTCGAGCATCGCCTCGTAGATGTTGCCCTCGTCGAGCTCGGCATCGCCGACGATGGCGATCATGCGGCCCCGCTGCTGCGGCAGCATGTTCTTGTCGGCGAGATAATCCTGCACCAGCGCGGCGAAGCTCGTCATCGCGACGCCCAAGCCCACCGAGCCGGTCGAGAAATCGACGTCGTCGGCATCCTTGGTGCGCGAGGGATAGGCCTGGGCGCCGCCGAGCGCGCGGAACCGCTCGAGGTTTCGGCGCGTCTGGCGGCCGAAGAGATATTGGATCGCGTGGAAAACAGGGCTCGCATGCGGCTTGACCGCGACGCGGTCCTCGGGCCGCAGCACGTTCATGTAGAGCGCCGTCATCAAGGTCGCGACCGAGGCCGATGAGGCCTGGTGCCCGCCGACCTTCAACCCGTCGCGGCTCGCGCGCAGGTGATTGGCGTTGTGGATCGTCCAGGTCGAGAGCCAGAGGATCTTCTTCTCGAGCGCGGCGAGCTCGGGCAGCGGGTCGTTGCCGCGTTCGTCCGCGCGTGCCGCGACGCGCACCGCGCCGGCCGCCGCCGTTTCCTTTGGATCCGGACCTTTCTCCATCGTGCCTGGCGCCTCCCCTTGCCGGATCACTATATCCCAGCGGCCTGCCGCGCGCCGAATTGCCGCGCGGACCGGCGCGCGGCGGGACTGGCGCCCCGCCCGGCCTGTTGCTATAAGCGGCGCCCTCGCCGACGCGGCTGGCGCCGACGCGCCTCCGCCGCTATTGGCGGTTTCCACTGTTCCGGCGTAGCTCAGTGGTAGAGCAAGCGGCTGTTAACCGCTGGGTCGTAGGTTCGAATCCTACCGCCGGAGCCAATTGCATCGAAGGGCCGGTCCGTGATGGGCCGGCCCCTTTGCTTTTGCGCGCCGGCCCTCACTTCCCAATCGCCGCGCAGACGCGGCGATCGGGCCCCTTCTCTCCCACTGCGTTGGAGAGACAAGTAGAAGCGCCGCGCCCCCTTCTCTCTCCCGCGTGCGGGAGAGAAGGGGCCCATTCGCGGCCTCTTGCCGCGAATGGGAAGTGAGGGCCGGCGCCTCCCCCGCACTCTATTGCGCGCAGGCTTCGAGCACGCGGCGGAGGTTGTCGGCGTAGGGCGTGATGGTCGCCGCGACCGTCCCGGAGGCGAGGTTGAACTCCACCGCCGCCGCGTAGTGGCGCAGCCAGATGCCGGCGCGCGGCGCCTTCTTGCCGAGATCGGCCGAGATCATGGGCAGTTCGAGAATGCTGGCGGTGTCGTCCTGGCGCTCGCGGAACAGCAAACCGTCCTGCGGCGGCTGATCGTCGAGCGTGAAGCGCGTGCGCACGCCGAAGGTTCCCTCGCCCTCGGCGCGGAACGCGACGCCGCTGCCCGATTTGCGGTCGAAGCCGCGGGCCAGCGCGCGCAACCGCCGGTCGCGGCCCGCGATCGTGCATTCGAACGTCACCTCGACCGCGAGACGCCCGTTTCCGCCGCGCTCGCCGTTGCCGAAGATCGTCTGCGAGCGCAGCGTGCGCTCGTCGGCGACGCGGTCGTGGGATTCGGAGAAGGACCAGATGGCGCCCGCCGATCTGGCCGCGGCGGCGGCGAGCCGGTGCCAGCTCTCGGGCCGCGCCGCGCGCTCGCGTGCGAGCCGCGCGGCCTCGGCGCTCTGCGCGGCGTCGCCTTCGTCGACGGCCCTGCGTCCTTCCTCGGCGGCGCGCTCGGCCTCGGCCCGCCGCGCTGTCTCCTCCCCGGCCTTGCGCGCGGCCTCGTCCTGCGCCTGCTTCTGCTCGGCGGCCCGACGGTCCTCGGCGGCCTTGCGTCCATCCTCGGCGCGCTGGGCGCGCTCCTCGGCTGACTTGCGCTGCGCCTCCTCCCTGTGGCGGCGCTCTTCGGCGGCCTTGCGCTCGGCCTCGGCGCGCTGGGCACGTTCCTCCGCCGCCACGCGCTCCGCCTCCTCTTTGCGCCGCCGCTCCTCGAGGACCTTGCGCTCGATTTCGGCGCGCTTGACCCGCTCCTCGGCCTGCCTGCGCTCGGCTTCCTCCGCCCGCCGTCGCTCCTCGCTCGACATGCGCTCGCGCTCGGCGCGCTTCGCGCGCTCCTCGGCGGACTTGCGCTCGGCCTCTTCCTTCTGCCGGCGCTCTTCGATGGCCTTGAGCTCCGCCTCGGCGCGCTGCGCCCGCTCCGCTGCCGCCTTGCGCTCGGCCTCGGCGCGTTGCTTCTCGTCCTCGAGCGCGCGGCGCTCCTCCGCCGCTTTGCGTTCGGCTTCGGCGCGAGCGGCCTTCTCCGCGGCCGCCTTGCGCTCCGCCTCTTCGCGCAGCAGCCGCTCGGCGGCGAGCGCGCGCTCGGCCTCGATGCGCTTGGCGTCCGCGCTGCGCGCCGCGTCCTCGGCCGCGGCGCGGCCAGCGTCGCGGTCGCCACCGCGTTCGCGCGGGCCGGGGGTCGCGGAGCGTCGCGCGGTATCCGCGACCAGCGGATTGGCAGCCTCGGTGCTCGGTTTGCCCGGCGGCAGGAACACCGGCGAGTAGACCGCGCGCGCGATGATGTCGGCGCGGTCCGGCGACGTCGCCATAAGGTGCAGAATGAATCCCGCCTCGCCCTCGATCTTGTAGACGGGATCGCGCTTCTTGGCGGAGGCGGCCAGGCTGAACCGATGATCGACGAGGTGGCCGCGCTTCAGCGACCCACCGCCTTCGACGACGGCGTATTCGGTCTCGGTGAGATGCACGAGGCGGATGCCGCCCCAGACCGCGATCAGCGAATCGACTCTGCCGGCATCCTCGTCCGTCGCCTTGAACGCATAGACGGAGGCGCCCGCGCCGTAGCGCTCGCCGATCGCGCGGACGATGCCCTCGAACTCCTCGCGCTTCAGCGGATAGCTGCGCCGGCTCGAGATCGCGTAGACGATCCGGTTGTCGGCGCCGATGTTATAGCCGGTGGTCTTGATGTAGGCGGCGGCGCCCGATTTCTCCTCGGCGGTGCCCGAGACGCACCATTTGAGGCCGGCGAAGATGCTGGGCGCGCAGACGCCCATGCGCGCGGCGTGCGTGGCATGCGGATCGAACAGCGCGATGCCATCGACCTTGAACGAGTCGCGGATGCGGGCGACGGCCGCATCCTCGAGGGGATCGGCGGCAGCCTCGGCGCGGGCGGCGTCCGCACACGCAAGGCTCGCGATCCACAAGACGAGCGCTGCCAGAGGTTTTCCGCCCATGCGCCGTTGCCCAATCCCGTTCGCCGCGCACGCCGTCAGGGCTCGCTGCCAAGCCGGAGCCGTCCCCCACGTTCTGCCCGAAACTGCACGACCGCCGGCGCGCTCCCGAGCCCGGTTTTAGGATCACGGCCCGCACTTCGCTAGGCCGAAATTCGCTTCGTGGTTCGCGGGTCCGTGATCTTCGCGGTTAATCAATTAATTCCATCTCCCCATAACTTCACGATTCTCGCGCCGCCCTTAACGTAAACCATTCGCCGGCTCCTTCGTCTCCGCCGCCTAGGCGCCGTTCCACCCCGCCGGCAAAGCTGGGCGCGGGCCGATCTAGGGTGCCGGCTTGGCGTCGATCAGGATCGCGGCGAGCAGGCACGGCCGGCCGCTCTTGTTGACCCAGGCGTGGTTGGTTCCGCGCTGGACGACGCAGTCGCCGGCGCGCAGCAAGACTTCGCCCTGCTCCATCACCATCCACATCTCGCCGGCGATCACGACGAGGTAGTCGATCGAGTTGGTCTTATGCATCGACGGATGTTTGGCGCTGTCCTCGGCGCGCGGCTTGTTGCGGCTGCCGAGGTGCTCGAACGCGGCCTCGGCGTCGATGGCTTTGGTGCTCGACTCGGGCGGGAACTCGACCACGCGAAAGATGGTGCCGCGGGGCGTCGGATCATGGCGCATCGGCCGCGCACCGCGGTCCTCGGCGCCGCCATTGTCCACGGGCATCTCGTCCGTCGTCCAGAGCTCGGTGACGCAGAGGCCCGGCCAGCCCTTGATCGCGTTGGCGTTGGGCGCGAGATCGTTGATCGCGATCACGGCCCTGCCCTCTGCGTTGTGGCCCGTGACGATGCGGCGGATCCTCTGTCCCATGGCGTTCTTCCCTCGAACCTATCTGCGGATAACGCGGTTGCGGAGCACGCCGATGCCTTCGACCTCGAGCTCGACGACGTCGCCGGATTTCAAGAAGCGCAGATGCTCGAGCCCGCAGCCGCCGCCGACCGTGCCCGAGCCGAAAAATTCGCCCGGATGCAGCGTCTCCGAGCGCGACACATGCGCAATGCAGTCCTCGAACTTCCAGCGCATCGTGCTCGAATTGCCGCGATTCCATTCCTCGCCGTTGACGCGCACGATCATGGCCAGCCGGTAGGGATCCTGAAGCTCGTCGGCGGTGACCAGGCACGGGCCCATGGCGTTGCCGCCGTCGAAGTCCTTGCCCTTGGCCGGGCCGAGCTGCCCGGGCATGTCCTTGGTCTGCTCGTCGCGGGCCGAGAAGTCGTCGAAGATCGTGTAGCCGAAGATGTGCTCGCGCGCCTTTTCCTTCGCGATGTCGCGCCCCGGCTTGCCGATGTAGCAGCCGAACTCGCACTCGAAATCCATGAGATCGGAATAGGCGGGCCAGACGACGTCCTCGTCGGTCCCGATCACGTTGAGACGGTTCGGGTGGTAGAAAATCGGCCGCTCGTAGCAGACCTGGGGCACGGCCAGGATGCCTTTGGCCTCCATCTCGCGCAGCGCCGCGGCGGGATCGGGCGAGGCCTGGGCGCGCACCTTTCTCGCCGCCTTGAACGCCTGCTCGATGTGCTGGTCGAAGCAGAGGAAGTCGCGCATCTGCGGCGGGTGCGGAATGGGAGCCAGCAGCTTCACGTCGCGCCGCGGCAGAATCGCGTCCTTGGCGCGCGTGGCGACATGCCGGACGGTCTCCGAGGCCTTGTCGAGCGCGGCGGCGCCGCCTGCGGCGATCGCGAGCACGCTGGCAAGCTGGTCCGACGGACCCTCCCACTGCGCCACATGCGCCGCCTGGAGATCCACCACCTTGCCGTCCCCCTCGACGAGGGCGCCGGCGCAGGGGCCCGCACCCCTATGCGTGAAGGTCACGAGCTTCATGAACGCTCCTCCGTGGCCTCGGTTTCTCCGCCCGGCGCCTCTTGGTGCGCAGCGCGGCGGCGAAGAAGCTGACGATCTCGGCCAGCACCGCCTCGTTGTCATCCACCGGGCAGTGCCCGCCGGAGAGGCGTTTCGGCCGCGTCGGATGCAGCAGCAGGATGAGCAGCGCGCCGATGAAGAAATGGTACGCCCAATGGATCCGCGCGCGCGGCAGCGCGGGAAGCGTGCGCTCCATGGCGCTCATGAACTCGCGCGCGATGGGGTCGAGCAGGTCCTCGACGATGCCGCGCCGGCCCTCGCGCGGGTCGCTGACCTCGCGCGCGATCAGGCGCGTGTAGTGGCCGCCCCAGCGGTGTGCGCGCAGTTCGACCCACGGGCGGGCGAGCGCGTCGAGCACTTCCTCGATGCGCGGCGACGGCCGCTTGCGGCGCATGATCTCGGCGAGCCGCGCGCGGCGCGCCGCCGAGATGGGCTCGATCCGGCGCTGGAAGACGGCGCGGTAGAGTCCCTGCTTGTTGCCGAAGTAGTAGGTGAGGAGCGCCAGCGGCACGCGGGCGGCGGCCGCGATCTGCCGCACCGAGACGCCGTCGATGCCGTGCGCCGAGAAAAGCCGCTCGGCCGCGTTTAGGATGCGCTCCCGGCTGCGCTCGCTGTTATAGCCCAACGCCCGATCCCATTGCCGAAAGTTTATTAGACGACTGAGCAAAATTCTTGTCAAGCCGCGGCGCCCGCGGCTATAGTCGACTCGCTGTCGCGCGCCGCATTGCGATTCCCCGCCTGCCGGTGCACGATGCGCGACCGGCCGCCAAAGAGCCGGCCGATCACCAAGGAGGAAGCGCATGTCGTCGAATGCCCGGACCCGGCGCGGGGTTTGCGCCGGCATCGTCGCCGCGGCCTTTGCCCTCGCCGCCCCGGCTGCCGCCCAGGAGCAGATCAAGCTCACCATCGCCGCCGGCCATCCGCCGATTTTCCTTTGGGTGAAGCACCTCAAGGAATCGTTCGTGGCCACGATCGATGCCGAGCTCGCCAAGGGCGGCAAGCACAGGGTCGTCTGGAACGAGGCCTATGGCGGCACGCTCGCCAAGATCGGCAGCGAGCTCGAGACGATGCAGCAGGGCATTTCCGACGTCGGCATCGTCGCCACCGTGTTCCAGTCGGCGAAGATGCCGCTCAACAACGTGACGTATTTCGTGCCCTACGGCCCGGCCGACGCCAACGTCGTCACCAGCGCGATCGACAAGGTCCAGGCGCTGCCCGAGCTCACCGCCGAGTGGCACAAGCACAACCTCGTCTATCTCGCCGGCTTCGCGATCGACAACTACGGGCTCGCCACCAGCTTTCCGATCACCAAGTTCGAGGATTTGAAGGGCAGGAAGATCGGCGGCGCCGGGCCCAACCTCGCCTGGTTCAAGAACACGGGAGCCGTCGGCGTGCAGGGCAGCCTCAATACGTTTTACACGGACATCAAGACCGGCGTGTACGAGGGCGCCATCGCGTTCGTCACCTCGGCCGTTCCGGCCAAGCTCTACGAGGTGGCGCCGCACTTCACGGTCGTCAGCATGGGCGCCATGTACGCCGGGGCGGTGGCGATCAACAAGTCGCGCTGGGACAAGTTCGCGCCCGAGGTGCAGGCCGCGTTCCGCAAGGGCGCCGCCGGCTACCGCGAAGCCTACCTCAAGGAGCAGACCGCGCGCATCGCGGCCGCCACCGACGCCTGGAAAAAGAGCGGCGGCAAGATGACCGAGCTGGCGCCGGCGGAGCAGGCGCGCCTCGTCAAGGCGATCCCGAACCCGACCGAAGAATGGATCAAGCAGGCGGGGCCGCCCGCGAAGAACGTGCTGGCCGCCTACATGGACAGCGTGCGCGCGACCGGATTCAAGTTCCAGCGCGACTTCGACAAGGAATAGCGGGCGCGCCGCCCGTGGAGGCAGGCGGGCGGCACGCGGCGTCGGTGCGCACGTCGCTGTTCGGCCGGTTCGAGGCCGGCCTCGCGGCCGTCGGCACCGGGTGGATCCTCGCGCTGATGGCCGTGATCTGCGCCGACATCGTCGGGCGCGCCGCCTTCAAGGCGCCGATCCTCGGCGTGCCGGAGTTCGTGCAGTTCTCGATCGTCGGCATCGTCTTCCTTCAGCTTCCGCTCACCTTGCGTACCCATGGCCTCACACGCTCCGATCTGCTCATGGCCGCGGTCAAGCGCAGGGCGCCGCGCCTCGCCCACGCGCTCCAGCTGGCGTTCGAGCTCACCGGCGCGGCGCTGCTCGCCGTCATCGTGGTCACCACCTGGCCGCTCGCGCGCCAGGCCTTTGCCAACCAGGAGTTCTTCGGCTCGACGGGCGTCGTCCAGATTCCGACCGGGCCGCTCAAGGCGATCGTCATCCTCGGCTGCGCCACCATGGCGCTGCAGTTCCTGCTCCACGCCGCGCGCGCGTTCCGCCAGATGCTGGCGCGCCGGCCATGAGCGAGGCCACCATCATCGGTCTGGCGTCGGTCGCACTGATGCTGGTGCTGATCTATGCCGGCATGTATGTGGCCGTGGCGCTGACGTTCCTCTCCTTCCTCGGCGTCTGGATCATCCGCCAAGACGCCGGCATCGCGTCCAATCTGCTGGCGCTCGCGGTCAACGACGCGATCTCCGACTACATCTTCGGCGTCATCCCGCTCTTCGTGCTGATGGGCCTCCTGGTCTCGGTGGCCGATATCGGCAAAGATACGTTCGACGTCGCCCATCAATTGCTGCGGCGGCTGAAGGGCGGCCTCGGCATCGCCACCGTCGCCGCCAACGCCGTCTTCGCCGCGATCACCGGCATCAGCATCGCGTCGGCCGCCGTGTTCACCAAGGTGGCGGTGCCCGAGATGCTGCGTCACGGCCACACGCCGCGCTTTTCGGTGGGCGTGGTCGCCGGCTCGTCGGTACTCGGCATGTTGATCCCGCCGAGCTTGCTGCTCATCCTCTATGGCGTGCTCACCGAGAAGTCGGTCGGCGACCTCTTCATCGCCGGCATCGTTCCGGGTCTGCTGCTGGCCGCGGCCTACGGCATTGGCATCGTCGTCATGGGCCGGCTCTGGCCGTCCTTCGTTGGCGGCGGTGATACGGCGCCCGGCGACGAGCCGCCGCTGATGAGCCCGGTTGTGCTGGCGGCCAAGATGGTCCCGGTCGCGCTGCTGGTGGCGCTCGTGCTGGGCGGCCTCTATGGCGGCCTCTTCACCGCGGTCGAGGCCGGCGCCGTGGGCGCAGCGGGCGCGCTGGCGCTCGCTGCGGCCAAGCGCCGGCTCGATTGGAAGAGCCTCTGGCGCGTGCTGGTCGAGACCGCGCACATCACCGCCGCGATCTGCTTTCTCATCATCTCGGCCAGCCTCTATTCGCGTATGCTCGCCGTCTCGGGCGTCACCGAGCTGCTGCGCACGCTCATCGTGGGCTCCGGCTTCGGCTTCTGGGGCCTGCTCGCCATCTACGTCGCGGTCGTGCTCGTGCTCGGTACGATCCTCGATTCGAGCTCGATCATGCTGATCACGATCCCGCTCGTTTTGCCCGCCCTCGTCGGCTTCGGCACCGACCTGATCTGGTTCGGAATCGTGACCTTGCTCGCGGTCGAGATCGGGCTGCTGACGCCGCCCTTCGGCATCGCGGTCTTCGTCATCAAGGCGACGCTCGGCCCCGCGAGCCCGATCACGCTCAGCGACATCTTCGCCGGCGCGGCGCCCTTCGCGGCCATCATGTTCCTCGTGCTGATGGCGGTGATCGCCTTTCCGTGGCTGGCGACGGGGCTGCTGTAGCCGATATTCCCGAAACCCGAGGAGCAAGAGGAGGAGGCAAGATGGTCTGGAAGGTCCGCCGCGTGGTCACCGGCCACGACAAGGACGGCAAGTCGGTTTTCCTGATGGACGGGTTTGCGCCGAACGTCATGGAGATGGCGTCCATGCCGGGATTGGCGCTCACCGATCTTTGGGAAACGAAAGGCGCGCCGGGCAGCAACGAGGGCGACGATGACGCGGCCGCCCGGCCGGTCCGGCTCGAGCCGCCCCGCGGCGGCGCCCTCTTCCGCATCGTCGAATTCCCGCCCGACAAGGCCTGGCGCGGCCGCGGCGCCGATGCGCGCGCGGCGTTCGACTCGATCCAGGCCGGACACGCGCCGGATCACTCCTCGCCCGACCCGATGATGCACAAGACCAACACGGTCGACTACATCGTCGTCTTGAAAGGCGAGATCCACGCGATCCTGGACAAGGGCGAGACGCTGTTGCGCCCAGGCGACGTTCTTGTGCAGCGGGGGACCAATCACTCTTGGAGCGTGCGCGGCGACGAGCCCTGCATCGTCGGCGTGGTGCTGGTAAGCGCCAATCCGGTCGGCAAGGGGCGCCGCGCGCCGGCGCAGGCGCGGGCGAAGAACGCGGGCACGAAGAAGGGCAAGCGCGCCGCCGGCAAGGCCAAGCGCCGCCGCTAGGCGCCGCCGCCGGCAAGCGCATCCCGGCCCACCCATCACCCCGGCGAAGCCGGCCGCTGAACAACCGGCCGAAGATCACTTCGTCTCCGCCGCATAGACGCCGTCCCACCCGGGCGGCGGCGGCTGGCGGCGGAAGTGCGCGACGCGTTTCGCATAAGCTTCGACGAGGGCCGCGAGCTCACCCTTGCCCCGATCGCGAAGCGTCGCCAATGCCGCCTCGGCGCCGTCCCAATCCTGCCGCCGATAGCGGCCGAGAAACTCCGCTTGCGCGTCGGCGAGCGCGCGAAACTCCCCCGTACCCGCCCGCGCCGGCTGGCCGAGGAGCATGAACACGCGGGCGGGAGCGGTCTTGCCCATCACCCGGATGAGATCGATCTCGAGCGCGGCGAAATCGGGCGCCAGCGCCCGCGTATCCTCGCCGAGCAGAATGGGAACGCCGTAGACCTTGGTCTGGCTCTCGAGCCGGGACGCGAGATTTACGCCGTCGCCGAGCACCGAATAGTCGAAGCGCTGCTCGGAACCCATGTTGCCGACGCAGCACTCCGCGGAATTCAGGCCGATGCCGATCGAGATCTTGATCGGCTCGCCGCCCGATTTCGCCGCCTCGGCCGCGAGCTCGGCATTCAGCGCGGCGAGGCGCTCCAGCATTTCGAGCGCCGCGCGGCAGGCGTTGGCGGCGTGCGCCGGGTCTTCGAGCGGCGCGTTCCAGAACGCCATGATCGCATCGCCGACGTATTTGTCGACGGTTCCCCCGCGCGCCAGGATCACGTCGGTCATCGGCGTCAAGTAGCGGTTCATGAACGCCGTGAGGCCCGCGGCATCGAAGCGCTCCGCGATGCCGGTGAAGCCGCGGATATCCGAGAACAGCAGCGTCATCGGCCGCATTTCGCCGCCGAGGTTGAGCCGGTCGGGGTGGCGCGCGAGCTGGTCGACGATGCTCGGCGCGAGGTAGCGCGCGAACGCGCCGCGCACCCATTTCTTCTGCCGCTCCTCGCGCATGTAGTTGAAGAAGCTGAGCGTGCTGAAGACGGCGAAGGAGCAGCCGAGCGGAAACGTCACGTCGAACAACAGCCTCTCCTCCGCGAACAGATACCAGGCCGCGCCCGAAACGAGAGCGGCAAGCACGAAACCCGACGCGAGGGTCCGGCTCGCGCCGAACTTCGGCAGCACGAGGATCAGCAACAGCGAGAGAAGAACGGCGGTGAAAAACTCGAATGCGTCGGCGAAGTAGGGCCGCGATATGTGGTCCTTGAACAGGATGTTTTCGATCAGCTGCGCGTGGATCTCGACGCCGGGGATCGCGCCGGTGAGCGGCGTGGCGCGGATGTCCTGGAGGCCCACGGCGGAGGTTCCGACGAGGACCAGCCGCCCCGCGAGGCGTTCGCGCGGGGCGCTGCCGTCGAGCACGTGGCGGGCCGAAACGTAGCGCTCGGGATCGTGATAGGAATAGCGTACCCAGAGCCGCCCGCGCCGATCGGTCGGGACCACGATGCTCGGCATGCCGACGCCGGAGAAGACGATGGCCTCGATGCCGTCGCGCCCGGCCTGCAGCACCATGGTGCGGCCGCCGATCGCGACGCGGATCAGCTCGATCGCGAGCGAGGTGTACATCGCGTCGCCGACCCGATAGATCGCCGGCACGCGCCGAATCACGCCGTCGAATTCGGGATAGGGCGTGATCATGCCGCTGCCCTTGGCGGCTTTTTGCAGCGCCTCGATGTTTCCGAGCACCGCCGCTGCTCCGATCAAGTAGGAGCGCGCATCGACGTCGAGCGGCGCCCGCACCGCGATCGGGGGCGAGAGCACCGTGCCTCTTCCCTCGCCCTGGCCGCCCCGCAGCAGCGCGATGGCGACGACCGAGCGCGCCTCCGCCAGCGCGGCGGCGAATTTCTCGTCGTTGCCTGGCAGCAACCGTAGCGTGTCGCGCACGCCTTCCGGAAGCTCCGGCATGCTTTCGGCGTAGCGCTTGGGCGAGTGCCGATCGGGCTCGGCGAAGATGATGTCGAAGCCGACGGCAGCGACGTCGTATTGGGCGAGCCGCTCCATGAGCCGCGCGAGCAGCGTCCGCGGCCACGGCCATTGACCCATCGCTGCCAAGCTCGCATCGTCGATATCGACAATGACGACCGGACGTTCCGCGACCTGCGACGGCCTCAGGTACTGGTAGAGATCGAAACCCTTGAGCCGCGCGAACATCAGCGGCATCGGGTCCCAGAGGCGCACCAGGCACAAGGCGCCCAGCACGAGCAAGGCGCCGAACCGGCCGAGCAGGCCGCCCAGCAGGTAGCGCAAGATGCTTCCGGCGCGCAACCCGATGCTACCTCACGCGCCACTCCGGCATGGGCGGCGCGCCGCTCAGCCGGGGCCGCCTACGCAGGTTTGATTGTTGTTTTGCTTCGCGACGCAACGGATGAGCTTTTTCGTGTCCTTCTTGAAGTCGCGCACATCGTGCTTGAATTCCTTGAGCTCCTGGCGCGAGTCAATCTTGGGAATCTCGCGCCGAAGCGCCCGCACTTCCGGCAGTACCGTGCGAATCACGAACTTTTTGTCGCCCCGGTCGAGGTCCTTCTTGTGCGCGAAGCGAACGAGTCCAAACAGCGCGTGCCGGAATATCAAGATGGCCTTAAAGCGCAGTCGATGCTGACACGCGGCGTTGCAGGGATGGGTGTGCGGCGGCGGCTTGGTGTCCGGTGGCGGCAGCGTGGCCTGCTGTTGTCGCGGCGGGACCGACCGGTCGGGCTGAAAATCGCGGCTGGTCTGCCACCAGAACTGGTTGCCGCCGAAGTTGCTAAAGTCGGTGCCCTCCCCCGAACCGGGTGCGAGCTGCGCTAGATCGGTCGCGCTCCCCGAGGCGAACCAGAGCTGCACCACGCTGTCGAGGGTCTCGTGGCTCGCCCGCGTCGGCGCGCTGATATTTGCGCGGTTCGCGCGAAACTGGTGCCCGGCCGCCGCCCGTAGGCATTGGCGCGCCTCGTTGCAGAAACCGACCGAGCCGCGACGGATGAGGACGTGAACGATGTCGCCCAGAATACGGAGATCGATCCACGTGCCGCGCACGCCGATCGTTCCGGCCGGCGTCTTGATCTGGT